>TARA_R110002049_G_scaffold29972_5_pt1 | contig 36247 bp, 34 predicted proteins | sample TARA_R110002049 | Tara Oceans TARA_R110002049 (sample SAMEA4396941) | marine metagenome | biome: Polar Biome; feature: [SRF] surface water layer (ENVO:00010504); material: water (ENVO:00002006), including particulate matter (ENVO:01000060) such as... | depth 5 m
TCAAATTCTTTCCAGCCGAGCAGCGATTCGTCGATCAGGATCTGGCCCATCGGCGAGGCATCCATGCCCGAGCGGCAGAAGAATTCGTAATCGTCGCGGTTATAAGCGACGCCGCCGCCGGTGCCGCCCATGGTAAAGGCGGGGCGGATGATGGCGGGCAGGCCGACATATTCCAGCGCCTCGACGGCCAGTGCGACGCCCGCGGCGAGGTCTTTTTTGCCATCGGCGCGTTTGGGGGCGGTGACGATTGTGGCCTTGGGGTTTTCGATGCCGAGCCGGTCCATCGCGTCGCGGAAAAGCTTGCGGTCTTCGGCCATTTCGATGGCTTCGCGTTTGGCACCGATCATTTCGACGCCGAATTTCTCAAGGATTCCCATCTCTTCCAGCGCGAGGGAGGTATTGAGCCCGGTCTGGCCGCCCATGGTGGGCAGCAGCGCGTCGGGGCGTTCTTTTTCGATAATCTTGGCGACGATTTCGGGGGTGATCGGTTCGATATAGGTGGCGTCGGCCAGGCCCGGATCGGTCATGATGGTGGCCGGGTTGGAGTTGACGAGGATGACGCGGTAGCCTTCCTCTTTCAGCGCCTTACACGCTTGGGCGCCGGAGTAGTCAAACTCGCAGGCCTGTCCGATCACAATAGGGCCTGCGCCAATGATCATTATCGACTTGATGTCGGTTCTTTTTGGCATCGGTCAGGCCCCCGGTCATGTGCAAATTGTCGTGGGTTATAGGCATGGGGCCGCGAGGTGCAAGGACCGAATGGCATGATGGGGTATATGATGTGTCACAGGGCCGCTTGGTAGGTATTTGTGGGGCTGACGGGCGCTGCGTGGATTGCCGGGTCAGGGTTGATCGCAGGCGTGGGCGCGGGGAGGTCGGGGCGCGTTTTGGTTGGGACGGGTTAAGGGGCGCCCGGTGGTGGGTGTCGGCGGGGCAGAATTGGGCGTGTATTTGCCGCAAGCACGTCAATGTCCCCCCGGTTGTCACGGTGCGGGCTAAAGCGGTTTTTCCGCTTGCGCCAAGAACCACGTGACGACCGCGTCAATGGCGGCGTTCTGCTTGGATTTGCGCGCGGTGAGCAGGTAAAAATCCTGTTTGCCGGAAAGGGTTTTTGGCGTGATCTGTATCAGCCGTTGGGCGGCAAGGTCCGTTGCCACGAGAAAGCGGCTTACCAATGCTGCCCCCTGACCAAACAGCGCGGCGTCCATTGCCAAAGACGTCTGACTGAGGCGCAGGCCATGACCTCGGTCATCCTCGATTTTGTGCGATTTGAGAAATTCGGGCCAAAGATCATGGGCATCGTGAAGTTTGGGTATCGACGATATTGCTGCCGCATCAAGAGGTAAGGCGCGCCCGCCGATCAAGTTTGGCGCAGCGACTGCGACGACCTCTTGGCGAAACAAAAGGTGAGCGTCCAAGGAGGCCCCAAAGGGAGGTTCGCCTTGGCGCACCGCAAGGTCGATGCCATCGCTGTGAAAGCTGGATATCTTTTCAGTGGCCAGAATACGCAGGTCAATTTCGGGATGCTTGGCCGAAAAATCAGGAAGGTTAGGGATCAGCCATTTTGCGGCGAATGTGGGTGTCACGCTGACAAGGACTTTGCCCGGTACAGGTTTTAGGTGATCGGTGGCAGTGCGTAGGGCGTCAAACGCGGCGGCGACAGACGCATGATAACTTCGGCCTGATGACGTGAAGGCAAGACCTTTGGGCAGTCTTTCAAACAGTTGCACACCCAACTGCGCCTCAAGCTGGCGCACGTGTTGGGCGACAGCGCCTTGCGTAACGCCCAAGTCATCCGCCGCGGCACGGAAATTTAGAAACCGGCCGGCCACTTCAAATGCGCGTAGTCCATTGAGGGGAGGTAGTTGGCCCATATGGCAGTAGTATTCCTACGGTCAGGAAGCATCAATTCTACATCGTGATACGGTATATTCTACCTTATCAATCGGGTGGATATCAGTCAGGTGAATAAAGATCGGAAAGAATAATGTCAGTAGAAAAAGTAGCGCTTGTTACCGCAGGCGGAAGTGGCCTTGGGGCAGATGCCGCGCGCCAGTTGGCTGCGGATGGATTTAAGGTGGGGATCTTGTCATCATCGGGCAAGGGCGAGGCGCTTGGCGAGGAATTGGGTGGTTTTGGTGTCACCGGCTCCAACACCAATCCCGACGACCTGACCGCTTTGGTTGCGGGCGCTGTTTCGCGGTGGGGCCGGGTGGATGCACTTGTAAACTCCGCAGGCCACGGCCCGAAGGGACCGGTGCTGGAAATCTCGGATGATGATTGGCACAAGGGTATGGAAATGTACCTGATGAACGTCATTCGCCCGACGCGGTTGGTCACCCCGATCATGCAGGCGCAGGGGGGCGGGGCGATTGTCAACATTTCGACTTTTGCCGCGTTTGAGCCTGACCCGCTGTTCCCGACCTCGGGCGTATTCCGGGCGGGACTTGCTGCTTTTACCAAGCTTTATTCCGACAAATATGCCGCTGAAAATATCAGGATGAACAATATTCTGCCGGGTTTCATCGACAGCTTGCCAGAGACACAGGATCGCAAGGCACGTATTCCGATGGGGCGCTATGGACGGGCACAGGAGGTGTCCGCGATGATTTCACTGCTGGCGTCCGACAGCGGAGGATACATGACAGGTCAAAACTTGCGGATCGACGGCGGATTGACCCGCGCCGTCTGACGCTATCGTGGCGCGACCGCAATGTGATTGGTGCGGTCGCGCCAATGTCGGCGCCGTTGGCGCCGTTCAACAACAGACCCTTTTGAGGTGTCTACACAGAATTGGTACAGATAAATCCGGCGTCAGCTACGCCGACTAAGACGCGTCACGTACGACAACGACAGGTGCAACTGCGCCACCATCCGTATTCACGCCACCAATACCCACGCCAAAATCAATGCCTTCACCATTCAGGCCAAGCCCCAAGTCGAGACCAATGTAGCTGTTATCGCCAAGATAGGCAGCACCTACAGTCGGGCGGACACGCTGAGACTTGAACATGTAATCAAGGCCAAGACTGGCCGCAAATTCGTCCTGTTCGTCTGTTGAAAACACGCGGATACCAGCGCCATAATCCACATTCCCGCCGCCGAAAGTCATGCTCAGGCCGAAGCCTAGGCTGGGATCAGCGGAGGCCGGAACGGCAAGGCCCAGGGTCAGGGCTGTAGCTGTGAGAATACTTTTGATCATATCGCGGTCCTTTCATATAAATTAGCGCGGCAAAGATGCTCATTACATCCGTTGCAATTGAAAAACTGTTTGGGGCCAGACCAGCAAATAAGATGCTGGCAGCGGCGTTGCTGGAACTGTCAATTTGTCGGTGCTAAAAAGTGTCTTTTGGAAAAATCGCAAACTATACAGGGCGACGCTGGCACAAATCCGGTTAAAAATCCAGCCCGTTATTGGACGCTTAGGCCTCTACCCGCTTGGCAGAGATTGGCTGGCGGGCAGAATTTCCGAAAAACACGGACATGAATCAGACGTGCGCTGCACCTGCGTGATCGGTGGCAAGCGGCTGTTTCAGGCAAGCCCCATTGACCGCTGAAAGTTGCGTTTGCTGCCCGATGGGCGCGCCCCGGATCAGCGCGTTAGTCTGGCGCTGCGGCATCCAGAAAAACCCGCGCGGCAGCTTCGAATTCGCGGGGTTTTTCGGCGTGCAGCCAGTGGCCTGCGCCGGGGATTTTGGCGAAACGGGCGGCGGGGAACAGCGATTTGATCTGGTCGCGGTGTTCGGGGCCCACATAGTCAGACGCGCCGCCTGACAGAAACAGGGTGGGGCCGTCGAACTGTCCTGCCACATCGGCGGGCCAGCCGATGATCTTGGGCATTTCGGCCTCAAGCACATCGAGGTTCAGGCGCCATGCCTTGTTTGCCACATCAAGCGATTGGGTGAAAAAGCTTTGTAGGGCGCGTTCGACCCCGGCGGCGGCGAGTTGCGTTTCGGCGTCCGAGCGGCGTTCGATTTTATCGAGGTCAACGGCACGCATGGCATCAATGAACATCTGCTGCGTATGGCCGTAAGCCACGGGGGCGATGTCGGCGACGATCAGGCGGCGCAGCAGGTCGGGGTGGTGCAGGGCCAGCACCATCGCCGCCTTGCCGCCCATGGAATGCCCGCAGATGTCGACGGGGCCACCGATATGTTCGATCACCTGTGCCAGATCATTGGCCATGTCGGGATAGCTGTGGCTGTTTTCGCGCGGGCTGGTGCCGTGGTTGCGCATGTCCACGGTGATCACGCGGCGGCTGTCAGAGAGGCGTTTGGCGATGACGCCCCAGTTGCGGCCAGAGCCGTAAAGCCCGTGAACGATGACAAGGGCGGGTGTTTGGGCGGTGGCGGCGGTGTCGCCGTATTCGGAAAAGCTGAGCATGGGGTAGGATTACTGCCATTGCGGCCCCGGTGCCAGAGCGATTAGATTGCGCGGATGATAGAGCCACAGGAATTTGCCAGACGCGCCGAGGCGTTGCGCCAGCAGTTTGAGGCCCAACTGGGGGTCAAGAGCCGCGATCTGCGTCATGCTTTTCGCCGGGCGGGGCGGTTGTTGCCGCGCCGGCTGCGGGGGCAGGGCGCGGTTTTGGCCAAGGCAGAGCGTGACATCGCCAATCCGCGTTTGGCGCGGCAGATGGACGGCGGCACGCTGCGGGCGGCATTTGACCGGGTCAGCGAATTTCTGCGGTCCGTTGATGTGGCCGACCGCCGCCGCGCGCGGCTGTTGTCACTGGCGGCGGTGGTGGCCTTTAACCTGATCGCGGTTTTTGCCGTCTTTGTGGTCTGGCTGTGGTGGCGGGGATACGTCTAGGGTCTGACCGACAAGGGGGCCGTCAGCCGGGCTGATATTGTTGGTCGCTGACCTGTTCAAGCCAGTCCACCGCGCTGCCGTCTTGCGCCTCTTGCAGGGCGATATGGGTCATGGCGCTGTCAGGGGCGGCCCCGTGCCAATGTTTTTCGCCCGGTTCAAACCAGATGACATCGCCGGGGGCGAGGGTGCGGATCGGCTGGCCGTCGGTCTGGGCGAGGCCGTGGCCGTCTGTCACGATAAGGGTTTGCCCAAGGGGGTGCGTGTGCCACGCGGTGCGCGCGCCGGGCTGGAAGGTCACGGCGGCGCCGCGCAGGCGGGCGGGTACAGGGGCGGTGATCAGCGGGGCGATGGTCACGGTGCCGGTGAAGTAATCGGCGGGGCCGGGTTCGGGCGGGCGGCTGTCCTTGGGGTGGATGATCATCTGCGGTTCCTTTTCGGCAGAGTGTGGCGGTTGTCGCGGCAGGGGGCAAGGGGGTGCTGCGGGTCAGCGCCTGCCCGTGGGGTGGCGACTAACTCGGCTGGTCCGTCCCACTTAGTCCCATTTAGTAGTGCAGCTTTGACGCGCCTTATCAAACTTGATCCATGCCGATCTAAATCGTCTTCCCGTCGCACCAAAGGTGCGCCTCAGATAAAGCGGCGGGCAGGCGATGGCCCGGCGCGCTAGATTCCGGGCTGGGTGGTAGGATGGGCGTTGCATTACGCGCGTGGGTGACGGGGGCGCTAAATCGCCTTCCCGTCGCACCAAAGGTGCGCCTCAGAAAAAGCGGCGGGCAGGCGATGGCCCGGCGCGCTTGATTCCGGGCTGGGTGGTCATGTGGGCGTTGCTAGCTGTGAAACGGGGGATGGCCTAACAAAGAAGGCCCCCGCATTGCTGCGGGGGCCTTTGGCGTCATCTTATGCCGCTCAGAGGTTCGGATACAGCGGGAAGCGTTTGCACAGGGCTTCGACTTCGGCTTTTACCTTTTCCTCGACGGCGGCGTTGCCGTCGGCGCCGTTGGCGGCCAGGCCGTCAACAACTTCGATGATCCAATCCGCGATCTGGCGGAACTCGGCCTCGCCAAAGCCGCGGGTGGTGCCAGCGGGCGAGCCGAGGCGGATGCCGGAGGTCACGGTCGGCTTTTCGGGATCAAACGGCACGCCGTTCTTGTTGCAGGTGATATGGGCACGGCCCAACGCTTTGTCGACGATATTGCCGGTGACGCCTTTGGGGCGCAGGTCGACCAGCACGACATGGGTGTCGGTGCCGTGGGTCACGGTATCAAGCCCACCTTTGATCAGTTGATCCGACAGGGCCTGGGCATTGGCGATGACCTGTTTGATGTAGGTCTTGAACTCGGGGCGCAGGGCCTCGCCAAAGGCCACGGCCTTGGCGGCGATGACATGCATCAGGGGGCCGCCCTGGATGCCGGGGAAGATGGCGGAGTTGAACTTTTTCGCCAGCGCCTCGTCATTGGTGAGGATCATGCCGCCGCGCGGGCCGCGCAGGGTTTTATGGGTGGTGGTGGTGGCGACATGGGCGTGGGGGAAGGGCGAGGGGTGTTCGCCGGCAGCCACGATTCCCGCAAAGTGCGCCATGTCGACATGCAGGTAGGCGCCGACCATATCGGCAATCTCGCGCATGCGTTTGAAATCAATCTGGCGCGGGATGGCGGAGCCGCCAGCGATGATCATCTTGGGGTTATGTTCGCGGGCCAGCGCTTCGACCTGATCATAGTCGAGCAGGTTGTCTTCTTTGCGCACGCCGTACTGGATGGCGTTGAACCATTTGCCCGACTGGTTGGGTGCGGCACCGTGGGTGAGGTGGCCGCCTGCGTCGAGGCTCATCCCCAGGATCGTATCACCGGGCTGGAGCAGGGCCTGAAACACGCCCTGGTTGGCCTGGGAGCCGGAGTTCGGCTGTACGTTGGCAAATTTGCAGTCAAAGAGTTCGCACGCGCGTTCGATCGCGAGGTTCTCGACCACGTCCACATGTTGGCAACCACCATAGTAGCGGCGGCCTGGGTAGCCTTCGGCGTATTTGTTGGTCAGCACAGTGCCTTGGGCCTGAAGCACAGCGGCGGAAACGATGTTTTCGGAGGCGATGAGTTCGATCTCGTCGCGCTGGCGGCCAAGTTCGTCGGTTATTGAGGCGAAGATCGCGGGATCGGAATCGGCAAGGGATTTAGTGAAGAAACCGGACATGGTGGATCCTTTATCGGGGTCAAGACTGTCTGTTGCCTATAGGAAACTTGACCAAGGGTGAAGGCAGGAATCCGACGTGTTGAAAGATATGTGCGGCAATGCTGGTTAAGAGCGGAATAATGTGGTTGTTTTGGCCCCAAATGCAGACAATCGGAAACTTGCCCCAAATGACCAAAGTATCATGGCTGTGAAAATCGCCTTTGTTGCCAGCCGCGCCACGGTGGCGCAGACGGCGCGTGCGGCGCTGATCGGGCGGTATGGCAATGTGCCGCCTGAGGAGGCAGAAGTCGTTGTGGCGTTGGGCGGCGATGGGTTCATGCTGCACACGATGCATGAGATTCAGGCGCTGGGCGTGCCGGTCTATGGGATGAACCGGGGCACCATCGGATTTTTGATGAACAATTATTCCGAGAGCGATCTTGTGGCCCGTCTGGCCGCCGCCGAGGAGGCGGTGATCAACCCGCTGGTGATGAATGCCACGCATCTGGACGGCAGCAAGAGCCGGGCGCTGGCGCTGAACGAGGTGGCCCTGCTGCGCGCAGGTCCGCAGGCGGCGAAGTTGCAGATCACGGTGGATGGGCGCCTGCGTATGCAAGAGCTGGTCTGCGACGGGGCGCTGGTGGCCACGCCTGCGGGGTCTACGGCATATAACTATTCCGCGCATGGGCCAATTTTGCCAATCGGGGCGGATGTGCTGGCGCTGACGGCGGTGGCGGCGTTCCGGCCCCGGCGCTGGCGCGGGGCCTTGTTGCCGAAACGCGCCACGGTGCGGTTTGATGTGCTGGAGCCGGAAAAGCGGCCGGTGATGGCGGACGCCGACGGGCAGTCGCACCGCGATGTGGTCACGGTCGAGATTGCATCGGACCCAACGATCGAGCACCGGATATTGTTTGATCCGGGGCATGGGTTGGAAGAACGGTTGATTTCGGAGCAGTTCACTTAAGGTGGTTCGCTAACGCGACCTGCTGCGGGCAGCCGCGCCCCGGCCCCGCCGCGTATAACCGGGGGGCCAGCCCGCGGACCCCGCCGCGTATTGCCGGGGGGCCAGCCCCCCAGACCCCCAGCGTTTTACCGGGGGGCCAGCCCCCCGGACCCCCCGAGGGTATTTACGACTCAAAAAAGTGAAAAGGGGGAGCGGGCGGCGTATGGCGGGGTTTTGCCTGAGCGGGCTGCAATTCGGGCGGGGGTGGGAACTTTGGCGTTGGGCGTGGCGTTGGGTGTGCAAGAGGTCGGGGGTATCACCGCCACCTGCCTCAGACACCTAAAACAAAGGAGTTCCGTGATGAACTGGGATCGTATTGAAGGCAATTGGAAGCAATTTACCGGTAAGGTAAAGGAAGAATGGGGCGATCTGACTGACGATGAGATCGCTGAAGCAAACGGCAACCGTGAGCAGCTCGCCGGGAAAATCCAGGAACGCTATGGCGTGGCCAAGGATGAGGCAGAGCGCCAGTTGGATACATGGGCCGCGCGCCACTGATCTGCGAGACATTTGATGGAAAGGCGGCCCGTTGGGTCGCCTTTTTCACGTCTGCCGGTCATTTCACGTCAGTCGGTCAGAGCCGCCGTGTCAGAGGCCCATCACGGCATTGCCGATCACGGCGTTGGGGCGGTGCATGGCAAGTTGCCGCCGTGCTTCGTCGTGACGCCCCAAGCGCAACAGGACGCCCACCGAGGCATATTCGATGAGATCGCGTTGTGCGCGGCTGCCGCCGAGGCGCGCGTGATCATAAAGGGCATGTGTCAAAAAGTCGTTGGCCTGTGACCAGTTCTGGTCGGCGATGGATTTAAACGCTTCGGCAAGATAGCGCACGAGATCTGCTGCCGGTCCTTTGGCGTCTGAGATAATGCGACCAAGCGCGTCGGTCCGGCCCGCCATGGCATAGGCAAGTGCCGCGTGGGCGTCTGCAAAACCCAAGCCCGGTTTGGGGAAATGTATCGCGGCGTAGTCGCAGACCACCTGCCAGCGCGCCTTCGGGACTTTGACGCCCGACAGTTCCGCGCGGTAGAGCACCGCCGCCAGATCAACCATCACGTTCAACGGCGGCCCCCATGCCCCACGTGGATCAATATCACGGTCGACGATCCGCCACATCTCGTCCGTGTCGCCCCGTGCCAAGGCCCAAAGCGCGATGTGCCATGCGATGTGGCAGTGTAATTGGCCTTCTTTGTGGTAGGTGTTTTGCCAATCGGTAATGAAGGTATAACCGGCGTCGGTCTGACCGGTTTCGTAATAGAGATGTGATCGAAAATGTGCTGCGTGCGCGTTTCGCGGATTGGCGTTCAGCGACTTTTCGATGCTCTTTTCGGCGCGGTCGATCTGACCCACCTCGACCTGTGCAAATCCCAGCAGGCCCTGAAGCCACCAGTCGTCGCCATAGTGTGGTTCAAGCATTTCGGCCAGAGCCAGGTTTTCAGCCTCTCGCCCCGGCTGTCCGCTGAACCCGATCAAGCTGAGAACGCCAAGGCAAGCCTGAGCAACGAGCACATCGCGGGGGTGGTCGCGCAGCAGGTCGCGCGCGGCGCGGTATCCTGTGGCGCTTTGTCCCGCGATCAGCAGGCCGATGATGTCGATCTGGCGGCTTTCGCGGTCGGTCAGGGGGCGGCTGCAATTGGACGCTGCGCGCAGTGCCGACTGCGCCCCGGCGCGATCGCCGGTGAGTTGAAGGTAGCGGGCCAGAACCACGTGAGGGAGGGCGAAATCCGGGTCTTCTTTGATTGCTTGGTTCAACGCTGCCTGGACACCGATTTCGGCGCCTAGAAAACGGTCCAGCCCCAGAACATAAGCGTCCCGCGCGGTGGCGGACTGGGTAGACAGGGGATTTCCGTATCTGTCATTCATCGGCTGCGCCTTGGTCAATCGGCGTCAGAGTACCATAATACCGACAAAAAGTCCGTATCTTTGATAAAACGGCGCCCGTCGGCGGGCGGTATCCGTCTGTTTGGGTCCGGTAGGCGGCGCTGCAACAGGGTCCACACCGCCTACTGGCTCTGCCTTAGCTCTTGGCGTAGCCGATGGTCTGGAGTGCCGCGCGAATTTCGTCGAGAATTGCCGGGTCGTCTATGGTGGCGGGTGGCTTGAAATCTGCCCCATCGGCAATTTTCACCATCGTGGCGCGCAGGATTTTTCCCGAGCGGGTTTTGGGCAGGCGGTCAACCACCAGCGCCAGTTTGAACGCGGCCACCGGGCCGATCTGGTCGCGCACGCGTTTGACACATTCGGCGGTAATATCGGCGTGCGGGCGGGTGACACCTTTGGTCAGGCAGACAAAGCCCACGGGCATCTGGCCCTTGAGCGTATCGCTGACGCCGACCACGGCACATTCGGCGACATCGGGGTGGCCAGCGAGGACTTCTTCCATGGCACCGGTCGACAGGCGGTGGCCCGCGACGTTGATCACGTCATCGGTGCGCGCCATGATATAGAGATAGCCATCTTCGTCGATCATACCTGCATCGCCGGTTTCGTAGTAGCCGGGGAAGGTGGTGAGGTAGGATTTGGCAAAGCGGTCGGGTGCGTTCCACAGGCCGGGCAGGGTGCCGGGGGGCAGGGGCAGTTTGATCGCAATGGCACCGAGTTCGCCGGGTTTCTTGGGATGGCCGCCTTCGTCGAGGATTTGCACGTCGTAGCCGGGCATCGCCACGGTGGGCGAGCCGATCTTGACCGGGAGGGCTTCGAGGCCGGCGGGGTTGCCTGCGATGGTGTAGCCGGTTTCGGTCTGCCACCAGTGGTCGTAGACGGGTTTGCCCAGCATCTGTTGCGCCCATTCGATTGTGTCAGGGTCGGCGCGTTCGCCCGCCAGATAGAGGGCGCGCAGGCACGATAGGTCGTATTTGCGGATGAACTCGCCCTTGGGGTCTTCGCGTTTGACGGCGCGGATGGCGGTGGGGGCGGTGAAAAAGCTGCGCACGTTATGTTCGGATATGACGCGCCAGAAGGTGCCGGCATCGGGGGTGCCGACCGGTTTGCCCTCAAACACCACGGTGGTGTTGCCGTGGATCAGGGGCCCGTAGCAGATGTAGGAATGGCCCACGACCCAGCCGACATCGGACGCGGCCCAAAAGACATCGCCCGGGTCGACGTTGTAGATGTTTTTCATCGTCCAGTTCAGCGCGACCAGATGCCCGGCGGTGGGGCGCACCACACCTTTGGGCGCGCCGGTGGTGCCGGAGGTATAGAGGATATAGGCCGGGTGGTTGCCCGGTACGGGAACGCAGGGTGCGGGGGCAACGCCGTCTTGTGCCGCGTGCCAGTCGAGATCGCGGCCCGGTGTCAGATCGCAAGGCTGCTGGTCGCGTTGCAGGATCAGACAGACACTTGGTTTGTGCTGCGCCATGTCGATGGCACCGTCGAGCAGGGGTTTATAGGCCACGGTGCGGCCCGGTTCCAATCCGCAAGAGGCGGCGATGATGGCCTTGGGGGTGCAGTCGTCGATGCGCACGGCCAGTTCATTGGCGGCAAACCCGCCAAACACGACCGAGTGGATGGCCCCGATGCGCGCGCAGGCCAGCATCGCCTCAAGCGCCTCGGGCACCATGGGCATATAGATGATAACCCGGTCGCCAAGCCCCACGCCCTGCGCGATGAGCGCCCCGGCGAGGGAGGCAACGCGGGTTTGCAGTTCGGCATATGTGATCTTGGTCTGGGTGCCGGTGATCGGGCTGTCGTGGATGATGGCGAGCTGGTCGCCGCGCCCCTTTTCCACGTGGCGGTCGACGGCGTTGTAGCAGGTGTTGACCTGTGCGTCGGCATACCATTCGTAAAGGTTGTCACCGCGGTCATACAGGGCGCGTGTCGGGGGCACATCCCAGTCAATGGCGCGGGCCTGGTCCAGCCAATAGGTTTCTGGGTCAGCCTGCCAGCGGCTATAGGTTTCGCGGTATCCCATGGTATCCTCCCTGCGGTCTAACCTTGTTAGGCGGGCAACGGCGGCGGGGCAACCGGGCCGGGGGCGCGGGGCCAGACCTTTGAAAACCTTTTTACATGTTGCATAGCTGCCCGGTCGATATGTTTTCAACGGGGTTTCTGCGCAAAGCCCTGTCCTTGGATGCGGTTCGTGCTAGATGCACAACAAATATTATCCCCTTTTAGCAGGAGCCAATCCATGCGCCTTTTCCCTTCCCTGATGCTGAGCGTTGCCCTTGTTGGCGCGGCTGCACTGCCTGCCGCCGCGCAGGACCGGTCGTTCAACTTTGCCCTGCGCGGCGGGGTGGGCGCAGCACCTGATTATCCCGGTGCCAGCACCTATAGCGCCACGCCGGACGTCGGGTTTACCTTTGGGTCGCTGAATTGGGGCGGGCGGACGATTGGCAAGGGTATCGGGGCGATCCCGGACACCGGTTTCGCCTTTACCGGCGCGTTTCGCTATGTCGGCGCGCGCGAGGCAGCGGACAACCCTGAACTGGCGGGTCTGAACGACATCGACGCGGCGGTCGAACTGGGGTTCGGCGTGATTTACCGCGAAGTGAACTGGCAGGTCTTTGGTGAAGTGCGCCGTGGCTTTGGCGGGCATGAAGGCGTGCGCGGCACCATTGGATCTGACGTTATCTTTCGCCCCAGTGACCGCTGGACCATCACCGCAGGCCCGCGTTTCAACATGGGCAACGACACCTATGCATCGACCTATTTCGGGGTGACCGGGGCCGAAGCGGCGCTATCGCCCAGCTTTGGTGCCTTTGCTGCGGATGGTGGTTTGCTGGGCGCGGGCGTCGAGATCAAGGCGACCTATGAGCTGGATGATGCCTGGGCCGTGCAAGGGGCCATCAACTATGAACACCTGTTGAATGACGCAGCCCTTAGCCCGATCACCCGCGCCGGATCAGAAGATCAGTGGACCGTGCGCATCGGGCTGAGCCGCGCCTTTACGCTGCGGTTCTAAGTCCCCGCGCGGAAGGGCCAAATTCGACATCGACGTCGAAAACGGACCAGACGCGGGCGGGCAAAATTGCGACCCTTGGTGCAGGCGCGGCACGGTGCCTGCGCCGCACGCATGAACAGAGGTTCGCGATATGGGTGACAAGATCGGCAACAAGAAGAAACAAGCCAAAGCGGCAGCAAAACCTGCCCCCAAGGCACCCGCTTCGGTGGCGGCTATCAAGCCATCCACGCCACGCAAGTAACCCCGCCCACGCCGGAAAATCCCAGCCCGGATCGGGCAGCGCCGCCCCTATCGTGGGGGCGGCGTTTTACGTTTACGGGGGGGGGCGGGCGGTCAGCCGTAATGCGCCACCGGCGTGCCGGCGATGGCCCCGACGTTGAGCAATCCGCGCGCGGTGATCGACGGTGAGACGATATGCGCCCGGTTGCCCATCCCCATCAGGATCGGACCTACCTCTAGCCCGCCGCCCTTCATCTTGAGGATATTTCGCACACCCGATGCAGCATCGGCATGGGCAAAGACCAGCACATTGGCCGCGCCTTCCATGCGGTTGTCGGGCAGCAGGCGCGCGCGCAGGTCGGCGTCCAGCGCGGTGTCGATGTTCATTTCACCCTCGTAGCAGAAATCATGGTTGCCCGCGTCCAACAGGCGAAGTGCTGCGCGCAGGCGGCCGCCGGTGCCTTCGCCTTGGTTGCCAAACTGGCTTTGGGAACAGAAGGCGATTTTGGGTTCGATGCCAAAGCGGCGTACGTGGCGCGCCGCACCGATGGCAATTTCCGCGATCTGTTCGGGCGTTGGGTGTAGATGCACCTGCGTATCCGCGATGAAAAGCGGGCCATCTTCGAGGATCATCATGCTGAGCGCGCCATGTGGGCGCAGCCCGTCGCGGCCCAGCACCTGCTGTACGTAGTTCAGATGCCAGCCAAATTCGCCAAAGGTGCCGCAGATCAGGCTGTCGGCCTCGCCGCGATGTACCATGACAGCGCCGATGGCGGTTGTGTTGGTGCGCATGATGGCGCGGGCGATGTCGGGGGAAACACCCCGGCGGCACATCAGATTGTGGTAGGTTTCCCAGTAATCACGGTAGCGCGGATCGTTTTCAGGGTTCACCAGATCGACGTTTTTACCCAGTTGCAGGTTCAGCCCCGCTTTTTCGATGCGCCGTTCGATCACGTCGGGGCGGCCGATCAGAATGGGGCGTTCGACGGTTTCTTCGATGATGGCCTGGGCGGCGCGCAGCACGCGTTCGTCTTCGCCTTCGGCAAAGACCAGACGGCGGGGCGAGGTGCGGGCGGCCTCGAACACCGGGCGCATGACCATGGCGGATTTAAACACCGACCCGTCAAGTTTGCGTTTGTAGGCATCGAGGTCTTCGATCGGGCGGGTGGCGACGCCGGTTTCCATCGCGGCGCGGGCCACGGCAGAGGAAACCACGCCAATCAGCCGTGGATCGAACGGTTTGGGGATCAGATAATCCGCGCCAAAGGTCATCTGTTCGCCCTGATAGGCGGCGGCGGCCTCGGCAGAGGTGGTGGCGCGGGCAAGGGCGGCGATACCTGCGATACAGGCCAGTTTCATCTCGTCATTGATGACGGTTGCCCCGACATCCAGCGCCCCGCGGAAAATGAAGGGAAAACACAGGACGTTGTTGACCTGATTGGGAAAATCGCTGCGCCCGGTGGCGATAATGGCATCGGGGGCGACGGCGCGGGCGAGATCGGGCAGGATTTCAGGCGTTGGGTTGGCAAGGGCAAAGATGATCGGGCGTTTGGCCATTTTGGCGACCATTTCGGGGCTCAGCACGCCGGGGCCGGACAGGCCCAGGAACAGGTCCGCGTCATGGATCACATCGTCGAGCGTGCGCAGGTCGGATTTTTGCGCGTATTCGGATTTAATCGGGTTCATGTCGACCTCGCGGCCCTCGTGAACCAGACCGTTGATGTCGCACAGCCAGACGTTTTCGCGTTTGACGCCCAGTTTCAGCAGCATGTTGAGGCAGGCAATGCCCGCCGCCCCGCCACCGGTCGAGACGATCTTGATGTCCTCGAATTTTTTGCCCGCGACATACAGCGCATTGGTGGCAGCCGCGCCGACGACGATGGCGGTGCCATGCTGGTCGTCGTGAAAGACGGGAATGTTCATGCGTTCGCGGCAGATCCGTTCCACCGCAAAACATTCGGGCGCCTTGATGTCTTCAAGGTTGATGGCGCCGAAAGTCGGTTCAAGCGCGCAGACGATATCGGCCAGTTTCTCGGGGTCGGCTTCGTTGAGTTCGATATCGAAGCAGTCGATATTGGCGAACTTCTTGAACAGGACGGCCTTGCCCTCCATCACCGGTTTGGACGCCAATGCGCCGATGTTGCCCAGCCCCAGAACGGCCGTGCCATTGGTGACCACGGCGACCAGATTGCCACGCGCGGTGAAGCGGGCGGCATTTGTCGGATCATCGCGGATTTCAAGACAGGCCTCGGCCACGCCGGGGGAATAGGCGCGGGCCAGATCGCGGCCGTTGGCCAGCGGTTTCGTGGCGCGCACCTCAAGCTTTCCGGGTTTGGGGAATTCGTGATAATCCAGAGCGGCTTGGCGCAGATTGGGCGTGTCGGACATGGGTTTGAGGCTCCTCCCAGGGAATGGTTTAGTGTTAAACTATTTCGCGCCGGGGGCAAACTGAGAAATCGCCGCGCGGGTGTTGGGCCGTGCCGGGGGCCAGCCCCCATCGCCCCAAGAGGCGATTCCCCCGGGAATATTTTTGCCCAGAAAGAATAGCGTGCTGTTTTGCATCGCACAGGTCGGGGGAAATTCCTATAGTTGGTGAAAAGGGAGACGTTAGATGAGTGAACTGCGCGAACCAGCCGTGCGGGTGCGGGAAAATGCCCATGCGCCCTATTCCAATTTCAAGGTGGGGGCGGCGATCCGCGGCGCGTCTGGTGCTGTTTATTGCGGCTGTAACGTCGAGAATGTGGCCTATCCTGAAGGCACCTGTGCCGAGGCCGGCGCGATTGCCGCGATGGTGGCGGCAGGCGAGACGCGGCTGACGGAGGCCTATGTGGTGGCAGGGAGCGATCTGCCCGTGACGCCCTGTGGCGGTTGCCGTCAGAAGCTGGCGGAATTTGGGGCAGGCGAGGTGCAGGTGACGATGGCAACGGTGGCAGGCACCGAACAGGTTATGACCTTGGCCGAATTACTGCCGGGGGCCTTTGGCGCCGCCCATATGAAGGGGTGAGCCGATGAATTCGCGCGGAATCCTGGCGCGTTTGCGCCACGGGCAGCCGTTGGGTGCGGCCGAGTTGACATGGATGGCGCGGGCCTTGGCCGATGGCGGGGTCAGCGATGCGCAGGCCGGGGCCTTTGCCATGGGGGTCTGTCTGAACGGGTTGGATGAGGCCGGGCGCGTGGCCTTTACGCTGGCAATGCGGGATTCGGGGCAGGTGCTGCGTTGGGATCAGGGCGGGCCGGTATTGGACAAGCATTCCACGGGCGGTGTGGGCGATTGTGTGTCCTTGATCCTGGCCCCGGCACTGGCGGCCTGTGGCGCTTATGTGCCGATGATTTCGGGCCGGGGGCTGGGCCATACGGGCGGCACGCTGGATAAGCTCGAGGCGATCCCGGGGGTGACGACCCAGTTGGAGGAGCCGCAGTTTCGCGCGGTTGTGGCGGCGGCGGGCTGTGCCATTGTCAGCGCCAGCGGCGATATCGCGCCCGCCGACAAGCGGCTTTATGCGGTGCGCGATGTCACATCGACCGTGGATTCGCTGGACCTGATCACGGCGTCGATCCTGTCGAAAAAGCTGGCGGCGGGGTTGGATGGGCTGGTGCTGGATGTGAAGGTCGGCAGCGGCGCGTTCATGAAGGATATGTCGGAGGCGCGGGCACTGGCGCAGGCGCTGAGCGGCACGGCGACGGCGGCGGGATGCCCCACGACGGCGGTGATCAGTGACATGAGCCAGCCCCTTGTTCCGAGCCTTGGCAATGCGCTGGAGGTGGCCGAGGTGATGCGCGTGCTGACCGGCAGCGTCCGTGGCCCGATTGTCGAAGTGGCCGCGGCGCTGGGCGGGGTCTTGCTGGCGAATGGTGGTCTGGCCAAGGATGCTCAGGCCGGGGCGGATGCGATTATTGCCGCGATTGCCGATGGCCGCGCGCTGGAGCGTTTTGGCCGGATGTTGGCCGCGATGGGCGGGCCAGTGGGCTTTGCCGAGGATTGGCAGCGGTTTCTGCCCGAAGCCACGGTGATGCGGTCGGTGCCGGCCCCGCGCGCCGGATATGTGACGGCGATTGATGGCGCGGCCCTGGGGCTGGCGGTGGTGGACCTGGGCGGTGGCCGCGTGGTGGAGGCGGACCAGATTGATCCAGCGGTGGGCCTGTCGGATGTGGTGCGGTTGGGTGATGCGGTGCAACAGGGCCAGAGCCTTGCCATGGTGCACGCCGCGCGCCCCGGTGCGGCAGACCTTGCGGCGGCGGCAGTACAGGCGGCGATCACCATTGGCGACGCGCCAGAGCCGGTGCCGGCATTGATACTTGAGAGGGTTGGCTGATGGGGCGTGCGTTTTTGGTGGTAATCGATTCTGTCGGTATTGGCGGTGCGCCGGATGCCGATGAATTCTTTAACGGTGAGGTGCCCGATACCGGCGCAAATACGCTGGGCCATATCGCGCAGGCCTGTGCCGCGGGGCAGGCCGAGGACGGGCGCAGCGGGGCGCTGCATCTGCCGCATATGGACCGGTTGGGGTTGGGGGCGGCGGTGCACCTGGCCAGCGGGCTGGAGGCGCCGGGGCTGGGGGCCGCTCCGCAAGGCCGCTGGGGGGCCGCGACGCAGGTGTCGCGCGGCAAGGATACGCCATCGGGGCATTGGGAATTGGCCGGGCTGCCGGTGCCGTGGGAGTGGCAGTATTTCCCTGACACCGTGCCCGCTTTTCCCGTCGAATTGACGCAGGAGGTGGCGCGGCTGGCCGGGGTTGGCGGCGTCCTGGGCAATTGTCATGCCTCGGGGACGGCGATCATTGATGAGCACGGCGCGAAGCATTGCGAGAGCGGCTGGCCGATCTGCTATACCTCTGCGGATTCGGTGTTTCAGATTGCAGCGCATGAGGAAACCTTTGGGCTGGACCGTTTGCTGGCGCTGTGCGAGGCCATTGCGCCGCGTTTGCATGAAATGAAGGTGGGCCGGGTGATCGCACGGCCCTTTACGGGCGCGCCGGGGGCGTTTGCCCGCACGGCCAACCGGCGCGACTATGCGATCATGCCGCCTGAGGCCGTGCTGACCAATTGGGTGCAGGATGCCGGCGCGCGTGTCTATGCCATTGGCAAGATTGGCGATATCTTTTCGATGCAGGGGATAGATGAGCTGCGCAAGGGGCCGGATGCGGCGCTGATGGGTCATTTGCACGATCTGGTGGCCGAGGCAGAGGAGGGCAGCCTGACCTTTGCGAATTTTGTCGAATTTGACAGTCTTTATGGGCATCGGCGTGATGTGTCGGGCTATGCCCGCGCGCTGGAATGGTTCGATGCCGAGATCGGCAAGGTGATTGCGGCGCTGCGGCCGGGCGACATGCTGGTGATTACGGCGGATCATGGCAATGATCCCACCTGGATCGGCAGCGATCATACCCGCGAACGGGTGCCGGTGCTGGTCGCGGGGCCGGAGGCGGGACAGGGCGCAGGACGGGGCGCGGGCGCGCTGGGGCAGATCGGTTTTGTCGATGTGGCAACGCTGGTGGCGGGGCATCTGGGTGTGGCGGTGCCGGGATAGGCCGGCCGCGCGCTTGCGAAACATCCGCTTTCGCGGCTAGAAGCAATGGAAACCAAGGAGCCTGCCGCATGTCCCATACCGATCACCTGACCGTCGTTGACCACCCGCTGGTGCAGCACAAACTGACAATCATGCGCGACAAGGACACGCCGACGGCAGTGTTTCGGCAATTGCTGCGCGAGATCAGCCAACTGCTGGCCTATGAGGTAACGCGCGGCTTGCCGATGACGACCAAACGGATCGAAACGCCGATGCAGGAAATGGACGCGCCGACACTTGATGGCAAGAAGTTGGCGCTGATTTCGATCCTGCGGGCGGGCAACGGACTGTTGGACGGGGTGTTGGAATTGATCCCCTCGGCGCGGGTCGGATTTGTCGGGCTTTACCGTGACGAAGAGACCCTGCAACCGGTGCAGTATTACTTTAAGGTGCCCGAAGGTCTGGACGATCGTCTGGTCATCGCCGTGGACCCGATGCTGGCCACGGGCAATTCATCGGCGGCAGCGATTGATCTGCTGAAATCGGCGGGCGCGACGAATATCATCTTCCTGTGCTTGCTGGCCTCGCCCGAAGGCATTGCCCGGATGAAGGCGGCGCATCCCGATGTGCCGATCGTCACGGCTGCGGTCGATGAAGCGCTCAACGACAAAGGCTATATCGTTCCGGGGCTTGGCGATGCCGGGGATCGCATGTTCGGCACGAAATAATCGACCAATTTTGCCGGTTTTGCTGCGCGTCGTGCTTTACTCACGGCGCGCGGTAAGGCATCGTGCCTACCAGATAGTGTGGGGGCACCAGATGACTTTTACCAGAAGTATTGCCATGGCCGTCATCGTCGCGTCTTTGGGCGTCGGCGGATTGCAGGCGCAAAATGGCCAAATTCAGCCAGCAGAATTCCCGTCGTCCGCCTATAAGGGCAAGCAGTATGTCGACAGTGGCGGCTGTGTGTTCATCCGGGCAGGCATTGATGGCAACGTGACGTGGATTCCGCGTATGAGCCGGGCGCGCAAACCGGTCTGCGGGTTCAAACCCACAGGCGTGGCGAGTGCGGCAGCACAACCCGCGACGGCCGCAGCCCCGGTTCAGATCACCCTGAATACCGCCCCAGCGACCCAGACCCCGGTTGCAAAACCTGCCCCGCGCAAGGTGGTGCAACAGGCCGCGAAACCCGCGCCTGTCGTGGTGCGCCAGACGGCGGCTAAACCGGCCGCCAAACCGGCGGCTAAACCGGTGCGCCGGGTGGCGAAACCGGTCGTGGTTGCCGCCGCGAAACCGGCCCCTGTGATCGCGGCCCCAGTGGCAACCAAGCCCGTGAAATCAGTCAAAACTGTGACGCGCAAGCGGGTTGTGACGGCCTGTCCCGGTGCCTCGGCGCTGTCGCAGCAGTACCTGCGTGGGGATGGCCGCATGGCCGTGCGCTGTGGCCCGCAGTCTGAACCCATCGTGGCATCACGTGTGGCCCCTGTGGCGCCGGCACGCGCCGATGCCCCGTCGCCCTATCGCACGGCAGCGGTCAGCAGCACAGCCCCGGTTGCCGCCGCACCGACCTATCGTCGCGCGGTGGCGCCCGAGGTCACGGCGACCACCCGCATCGTGCCGAAACATGTGGCCATCGCCCGGCAGAACACGACCAATGTGTCGGTCCCCAAGGGCTATCGCAAGGTCTGGCAGGATGGGCGGTTGAACCCCAACCGAGCCGAACAGAACCTCGGCGGGCGTCACGAGATGCTGCTGATCTGGACCCAATCGGTGCCGCGCCGCTTGATCAATCAAGCCACCGGGCGGGACGTCACGGCATCGGTGCCGCTGATCTATCCCTATCTCGACATCACCACGCAAAAGCGCGAACTGGGCGAGGTCACCATCGTGCAGCGCGACGGCAAGCTGATGAAACGTGTGATCCGCCATGCCAACGCCGCCCCGATCCAGCGCGCCCCGATTCAGCGTGCTCCGGTGTATTCCAGCCGCTCGACCCCCAAGGCGGCCACACCTACCCCCGCCGCCCCGCGTGCCGTGACCGGTGCACGGTTTGTGCAAGTCGGGCTTTATGGCAATCCGGGCAATGCGCAGCGCGCCGCGAACACCATCGCGCGCATGGGTATGCCCGCGCGCATCGGCAAGCTGACCCAAGGGGGCAAGACCTATCACAGCGTGCAGGCCGGGCCGTTTGGTCAGGCGGGTGCGGTGCAGTCCGCCGTGTCCAAGCTGCGCGGTGCCGGGTACAAGGACGCCTTTGCGCGCAAGTGATCTGCGGTTGAACGCCACGCTTTAGGCCAGTCGGGTGATGCCCGGCTGGCCTTTTTCGTGGCGCCTTGCGGCCTCAGCGGGTCAATTCGAGAATGTCAAAATCGCTTTCCACTGCCGGGGCAGGGAACAGCAGCCGCGCGCGGGTGGGGCTGATCCGCTGGAACACGGCAACATCGGCCTGCACCCGCCCATCCGAGGCAAAGTTATCGGGCAGCGCGCCATAAGCCGGTGGCTGCTCGCCCGCGACATACCCGACGCCGACATAGATCGCGCGCCCGTCGTTCAGGGTGATCTCGCCCTTGGTGCGCTGCGACCCGCTCAGCTTTTCAAGGGCAAATCCCCGCTCGGACGCGGTGATGCGGCATTTGAAGGGGGTGTAGACCACCAGCGGGCTGATTCCACCCAGCTTGATCGTGCGGCAGGACCAATCCCCGATCAGGCTGGGGTCAAAGGCAATGTCGGGCGTGCCGGACAATGCCTGTGTGAGGGCCGCGACATCCTGTGCAGCGCCGCCGGCCAGCGCCTGCATCACCGCGTCGCCGAGACTGGCGTCGAACCCGTCAAGCCGCGCGCGGTCCTGCGGGCGCAGGGCCGTGTCCGCCGCCAGCGGGGCAGGGATCAGCAAAAGCGCGAAGAGGGCATAGAGCGGGCGCATATCAGCCGCCCTTGCTGTCGTGCGCGCGCAGTAGCGCCAGCGGCACCATCTCCAGCGCCCGGATATGGGTCGCGGCCAGATGCACCTTTGGCCCGCAGCCTTCGTCGGCGGCCTGTAGGAACCGTCCGGCACATAGGCACCAGCTATCGCCCGGCTTTAGCCCGTCAAAGCCGAATTCAGGTCGGGGCGTGCTGAGGTCATTGCCGACATATTTCGAATAGGCCAAAAACTCGGCTGTCATAATGGCGCAGACTGTGTGGCTGCCCTGGTCCTGTTCGCAGGTGTTGCAGTGGCCATCGCGAAAGAACCCGGTGACCGGGTCAGTGCCGCACAGTTGCAGCGGCTTGTTCAGGACATTGATACTGTCATCTGGCTGCATGGGCCCTCACAGGTTATTGGCGATCTCGCGGAATATCGCGATGTTTTCATCGTTTACGCCCGCGTCGCGGAATTTACGGTCGGCGGCATTGGTTGCGATCACCACGTTCCGGGCTGTATCGACATAGATATACTGCCCGTAGACGCCGCGCGCCATATATTCGCCCGCAGCCGCGCCCTGCGGCACCCACCATTGATAACCATAGCCGATTTCGCCTTCGGCCGTTGGGGCCGTCGGTATCGTCGAGGCTGCGACCCAGTCGGCGGGTACCATCTGTTTGCCGTTCCACTGTCCCTTTTGCGCGTACATCTGGCCAAAGCGGGCGTAATCGCGCGTGGTCATATTCAGCCCGCCCAGCACAAAGGCCGTACCCGCGCCGTCAACGATGTAATAGGGCGCGTATTCCAGCCCCAGCGGTGCGATAATCTTTTCGCTCAGCAAATCGGGGATGCTGCGGCCTGTCGCGCCGCGCACGACCATGCCAATGACATGGGTGTCGATGGAGACATATTGCCATTCGCTGCCCGGCGCGGTGAAGGTTTCGGTCAGCCCGGCGGCGAAATCATCCATTTTACCGCCCAGGGCCAGCACGCGGCCCATGCGGTTGATGTCAGAATCGTAGTCCAGGTAGTCTTCGTCGAAGGTCACGCCGCTGGCCATGTTCAGCACATTGCGCAGAGTGGCACCGTCATAGGCACCGCCCTTAAGGCTGGGGGCGTATTTGGTAACCGGATCGTCGAGCGAGGCGATCTTGCCCTCGGCCACGAGGATGCCAACCAAGGCGGAAAGATAGCTTTTGGCGACCGACCAGCTGATGCGGCGGTCGTCGGGGGCCGTGCCCTTGAAGTAGTTTTCATAGACTATGTCCCCGTCCTTGAGCACCACAAGCGCTGTCACGTCGCGCGCGGCGATCCAGTCGTCGACCGCAGGCGGCAGGGTGGTTTCGGGGCCGTAGGGCAGATCAACGGTGGCGCCATCGCCACGCGATACCGGAGCCGACAGAAAGGCCGCGTCCATATGGCTGAAGTTATGTACGATCTTTTCTTGGGAAAACAGCGAGTTGACCGCCAGAAGTCGCGTGATCTGTTCGCGTTTCCAAAACCCGATCAGAACCGCCGCCAGCACCAAGGCCAGCAGGATGCGGCCCAGCCATTTTCCGAATGTTCGCATGATTTACCCCCTGTTTTGCGCATCCAATCACAGGGCGCGGGGCGGGGCCAGTGCAACATTGCGTCATCCGCGATGTTGCTGATCAGGCGTCATATGTCCAGTTGACCCAGCGCCCGTGAAAATCAGCGCGCCCCAGCGTCAGGTGGATGTCTCCGGGCCAGAGCCGCAGGGTAATCGCGGCACCGCCGAGGCCCTGGGGATCGCCATCGTTTTCCATACCCAGCCAAGCCAGCGGGCGTTTTGCGGTGGCTTTGGCCCCCGCTGCGGTGATCAGGGCGCGGCCACGGGCCTGTGCCGTCGCCGGGAAATACTGCCATGCAATCGTGTGCTGGATCAGGTGCAATTGCCCCGGCGCGGCCTGATGCATCCTTGTGGCAAGCCAGTCGACGGCGTCGGCCTGCAAAACCGGCGCCTGATCCAGCGACGCAGCGGTGCGCGTCTTGGCCAGCCGGTCGGGTTGATCGGGCCAGAGGTACGACATCAGCCGCAGCAGATGGTCGTGGCGTCGAAGATCCAGCGGATTGAGGTCGACCCCGGCGCGCGCGGCGATCTGCGCGCGGTTGGCGGGCGGCAGCGGGCCGGACCAGTCGGGTGTCAGGATCAGCGCAGGCAGCGACGGGCCAAAACGGGTGCCTTTGATGTCGAGCGCATATTGATCCCACAGCAGGTTCAGCCCGGCGCTGGCGCCCAACTCGCTCAGCAGGATCGGCAGGTCGAAATGTTTGACCGCCACAGCGGCCCCGGCAATCAACACGGCGGCGCGGCGGACCTCGTTGGTTTGCGGGGCGCTGGCTGTCCAGTCGATCAGGAACGCGCCGTGCCGGTCGATTGCGCCCAGAACCGCCTTGCGCAGTACGGTATCGCTGACGGTGGCGGGCGGATAGGCGGCAACCAGATCGGCGTCCAGCCGTTTCAGCACCAGCGCGTGCAGCCCACTGGCCACGCGCAGGGGCAAGGAATGGCCGCGCGGCCCGATGTCGCCCTCGTAAGTCCCGAGTTTGAGTGCCAGCGCGCTGTCGGCAGGCCAGTCCGCCGCGAGCAGGTCCATCAATTGCCCCATAAAGGGCGAGCCGAGCGCCCGGCAGGCTTCGGCCTGGTCGGCAAAGGCTGCTTTCAGGCTCATCGGAAACGTTCCATCAGTTTTTGCAGCGCTGATTGCGGCTGCGTTTCGGTGTTTGGGTGTTGCGCGTCCGAGTGCGCTTTGGTGTCCGTAACAGTATCTGCCTTGGGGGCCTGCGGTGCCTTGGTGCCGGTGCCGGACCGGGGCGGCGATACCCGCAGGGCGACGGCATTCATGAACCGGCCCGCATCGCCCGCCACCAGATCACCGATGCCGTCGCTGACACCGCGCATCACATCGTCCAGCCAACCTTCGTCGGCCTTTGGGAAATCACGCAGAACATAGCCCGCCACCGCGTCCTTGTGGCCGGGGTGGCCGACGCCCATGCGCACGCGCATATAATCTGGCCCGATATGGGCATGGATCGACCGCAACCCATTGTGGCCTGCGTGGCCGCCGCCCGTCTTGCATTTCAGCCGACCGGGGGCCAGATCCAGCTCGTCGTGGAACACGATCACGTCCGCCGGTTCGATTTTGTAAAATTTCATGGCGGCCTGCACCGACTGGCCGGAATTGTTCATAAAGGTTTCGGGCTTGAGCAGCACGGCGCGGTCCGACACAAAGCGTCCTTCGCTGACGCTGCCCTGAAACTTGCCTTTCCACGGGGCAAAGCCGTGGTCCGCCGCGATCTGGTCCAGCGCCATAAAGCCGATGTTGTGGCGGTTGCGTGCATATTTCGCGCCCGGATTGCCAAGGCCGATAATCAGTTTCACGGGCGTGTCTCCCTTTGCGCAGTCGGTGCAGTCTAGCAAGCGGGGCGGGGGAGTGGAATGGCGTATCCCGTGCAAACGCAAAACGGGGCCGCATGGCGCGACCCCGTTTCAACATCACCCAATTGGGCAGGATGTTTATTCTTCGCCGTCGGGTGGACCCATTTCGGTGGTCGGCACTTCGTCAGCGGCTGTATCGTCGTCTGCGTCGTCATCCGCGCTCTTGAGTGCGGAAGGTGCCGAAATCTGCGCGATCACGAAGTCGCGGTCGATCACAGGCTTGGCGCCTTCGGGCAGTTTGACATTCGCGATGGTCGCGCTGTCACCGATCTGCAGTTCCGAGATATCGACTGTGATGCTCTCAGGAATGTCAGCGGCGGTCACAACCAGTTCGACTTCTGGACGTACCAGCGTCAACACGCCACCTTTGCGCAGGCCGGGGCATTCTTCTTCGCCCGAGACTTCAACATTGATGAACAGGTTGATCTGTGTGGTCCGCTTCAGGCGCATCAGGTCGATGTGCGTTGGCAGGTCTTTTACAACGTGGCGCTGAACGTCGCGGCAGATGACGCGGACGTCATCGTGGCCTTCAACCTTGAGGTTGAACAGGGTCGCTTTGAAACGGCCCGCACGCAGCTTGGTCAGCAGCTTGTTGAAAGGAATGTTGATCGGCAGCGGCTCGCTGTCGCCACCAAACACAATACCAGGAACCATGCCATCGCGGCGTGCCTGACGAGCGGCGCCCTTGCCTGTCCCCGTCCGTACCTGGGCTTCAAGATCAGGAATCTCTCCGGCCATTTTAATCTCCAATATATTTAGGGCGGGAATCCTCCAAGGCTGTATCCCCGCGTGAAGCCGCGCGTATAGACGGGTTTCGAGCATGTGAAAAGGGTAAAATCCCGAACGCGCCCCTTGGCAATGGCAAGGGCGCGTGGCACAGCCGCCAGATGGGACTGAAACAGGATATTTACCTTTCGCGCAAGCCGCTGGCGGGGTTCATCGCCATCGGGGTCGCATGGGCGTGCTATTTTGCCCAGATGCCGGTGATCAAGACCGCTGTCGGCGCGTCGGATGGTGCCTATGGCGCGGCGGTGCTTTTTGCCGCGATGGGGGCGGTGGCGGCAATGTGGCTGGCCCCGCTGGCACAGCGGCTGGCCGGGGGGCTGGCGCTGTCGCTGGGGATCGCGGTCGTGGGCGCGGGGATGTTTGCCGCGGGAGTGGCGCCGGGTCTGGGGCTGCTGGCGGCGGCGCTTTTGCTGGCCTCGATGGGGTCTGGTGTGGTCGATGTGCTGATCAACGCGCGGGTGTCCGAGATCGAGGCGCGCACCGGGCGCAGTCTGATGAACCTCAACCACGCCCTTTATTCCTTTGCCTATGCCGGGGGCGCGCTGTCGACGGGCGCATTGCGGGCCGCAGATGCCACGCCAGTGCAGGTTTTCGCGGGGCTTGCGCTGCTGTTGGGCCTGCTGGCGTGGTGGGCGCGCGATGTCAGCCCGCATATCGACGAAGACAGCGGCCTGGGGGCGGCGACCGTGCCGCATGGGCTGGTCTGGATGGCGGGCGGTGTGGTGCTGATCGCGTTTGTCGCCGAAGCGTCGGCGGAAGGCTGGTCGGCGCTGCATCTGGAACGGACGCTGGGCGGCAGTGCTGCCGAAGGGGCGCTGGGGCCTGCGATGCTGGGGCTGACGATGGGCATCGGGCGGCTGTCGGGCCATGCCCTGGCGCGGTTGATGCGGGATACGACGTTGATGTTGCTGGCGATACTGGTGTCGGCACTGGGGATCGCGCTGGCGGCACTGGCGGGCAGTGTGGCAATGGCGCTGGCGGGTTTTGCGCTGGGGGGCTTGGGCATTTCAGTCGTGGCACCGCTGGCGCTGGCACTGGTGGGGCGCATGGTCCCACCCGCTGCACGGCTCAAGGCGATCAGCCGGGCGGCGGTGCTGGGCTACGGCGCGTTTTTCTTTGGCCCGCCGATGATGGGGCTGATCGCCGAAGGGTTTGGCCTGCGCGCGGCGTTCCTTTTGATTGCGGCACTGCTGGTGGTCACGGCACTGGCGCTGGTGCCGTTGCTGGCCCGGCGCGCGGCAGCGGCGTCAGTCTGACGCCCGACCCCGGGCGGGATTAGTCCTGCCAGCGGCCTTCAAAATCCTGCGGGATCAGCAGGTTGTGCCGCCCAAGTGCCTGCACGGATGTTTCCCCGCACAGCGCCATGGTCAGATCCAGCTCGCGGTGGATCACCTCAAGCGCCTTGGTGACCCCGGCCTGACCCATCGCGCCCAGGCCATAGATAAAGGCGCGCCCGATATAGGTGCCGCTGGCCCCCATCGCCACGGCCTTTAGCACGTCCTGCCCAGACCGGATGCCACTGTCGAGATGCACTTCGATCTGGTCCCCCACGGCGTCGAGGATGGCAGGCAACATGCGGATCGAACTGAGCGCGCCATCCAATTGCCGCCCGCCGTGGTTGCTGACGATGATCGCATCTGCCCCGACCTTAAGCGCCATGCGCGCGTCGTCGGCATCAAGTATCCCCTTGAGGATCACCTTGCCGCCCCATTGTTCCTTGATCTTGGCGATCTTGTCCCAATTCAGCGTTGGGTCGAACTGTTCGGCGGTCCAGACGCCGAGGTTGGTATTGTCCGTGACCCCCTGAACATGGCCCACGATATTGCCGAAATGGCGGCGTTTCGCCCCCAGCATCTCGATGCCCCAGCCCCATTTCGTTGCCAGATTGGCAATGGTCTTGGCCGTCAGCTTGGGCGGGGCGGAGAGACCGTTTTTCAGATCCTTGTGACGCTGACCCAGGATTTGCAGATCAAGCGTGATCACCAGTGCCGAACATTTTGCATCCTTGGCGCGCTGGATCAGGCGGCTGACGTAATCCTGATCGCGCATGGTGTATAGCTGGAACCAAAAGGGTTTGCTGGTCGCCTCTGCCACGTCTTCGATCGAGTTGATGGACATGGTGGACAGGGTAAAGGGCACGCCAAAGGCTTCGGCGGCGCGCGCGGCCTTGATCTCGCCATCGGCACATTGCATGCCCGTCAGCCCGACCGGGGCGAGGGCCACTGGCATCGCCACGTCCTGCCCGATCATGCGGGTGGTGGTGCTGCGCCCTGACATATCCACGGCGACACGCTGGCGCAGGCGTATCTGGTCGAAATCGGATGTGTTTTCGCGAAAGGTCTGTTCTGTCCAACTGCCGGATTCAGCGTAGTCGTAGAACATCCGCGGCACCCGCCGTTGATAGATACGTTTCAGGTCGGCGATATTGGTGATGACGGGCATGGGGCACCTTTCGGATATTGGTAAGGTTTAATTACCAATTTTTACATCGCAAGGCAATCGTCATCGCATCACGGCAGGGGGTAACGCGCGCGGCGTCTGAACGCGCGCCGCGGCGAGGTGTTCTGTGGCAGGATGAGGCAGGGTGGGTGGCGGCCCGCGTCAGGCGGCGTGGGCGCCATCCGACAAGGATTTCACAAAGGCCAGCACATCGGCCACGCTGTCACCCTGGGCGATGCGATTGACGATGGCGGAGCCGACGACAACCCCATCCGCGACCTCAGCGATGGCGCGGGATTTTTCGGGGGTGTTGATGCCAAAACCCACGATCACCGGCAGGCCGCTGGCCTTTTGGATACGCGTGACTTCGGGGCCGACATCCCCGGCATCTGCCTCGGCCGAGCCAGTAATGCCGGTGATCGAGACGTAATAGACAAAACCGGAGGTGTTCTGCACCACGCGCGGCAGACGTTTGTCATCTGTTGTGGGGGTCGCAAGCCGGATAAAGTTGAGCCCGGCAGCCTGCGCAGGCAAGCACAGTTCGCTGTCCTCTTCGGGGGGCAGGTCGACCACGATCAGCCCGTCGATACCCGCCGCCTTGGCCGCAGTCAGGAATTTTTCAACGCCCATCGAATAGATCGGATTGTAATAGCCCATCAGTACAATTGGCGTTGTGTCGTCATTTTCACGAAAGGCTGTGGCCAGTTCCAACGTGCGCTTGAGCGTCATGCCGCCCGCAAGCGCGCGCTGACCGGCAAGCTGGATGGTGGTGCCGTCGGCCATCGGATCGGTAAAGGGCAGGCCCAGTTCGATGATGTCCACCCCGGCACCCGGCAGGCCGCGCACGATGTCGAGCGAGGTGTCGAAATCCGGGTCACCCGCCATGACGTAAGACACAAAGGCCTTTTTACCGCGCGCGCGGAGGTCTGCGAATTTGGCGTCAATACGGGTCATGGGATGGGCCTTTTCTTTGCTTTCCTCGGCAATGCCGAATGTGGCGGCAAAAATCAATCCATGGATCGGGACGGGGCGTGTGAAAAACTGCGCGGCAGGGAAAAATCACACCCGCGCGGGGCCATACCCTTACAATTTGTAGGCCATGCCCTATGTCATATCCCATGAATTATGTGCTCGCCCTGCTTTTGCCGCCGTTGTCGATCCTGCTTTTGGGCCGGCCGTTTCTGGCCATCTTTGTCTTTTTGATCTGGGTGCCGGCGCTGATCTTTTCCGGGGGGCTGACCCATCCGATGTTCATCGTGCTGGCGTGGATACTGATTTTGCAGTCCCACGAGGACCACCGCGCGCGCTGAGCCTTGCGCTTTGCGCCCCTTACCCCTAACACACGCGCAGCTTTCAAAGGGGTATCATCATGGGTTTCAAAATGGGCATCGTGGGTCTGCCGAACGTCGGCAAGTCGACCCTTTTCAACGCGCTGACCCGCACTGCGGCGGCACAGGCAGCGAATTTTCCCTTTTGCACCATCGAACCCAACGTGGGCGAAGTGGCCGTTCCCGACGCGCGGCTGGACACATTGGCCAAGATAGCCACGTCCAAAAGCATCATTCCCACGCGCATGACTTTTGTCGATATCGCAGGTCTTGTGAAAGGTGCCTCCAAGGGCGAAGGGCTGGGCAACCAGTTTCTGGCCAACATCCGCGAGGTCGACGCCATCGCCCACGTGCTGCGCTGTTTTGAAGACGGTGACGTGACCCATGTCGAAGGTCGCGTTGACCCCGTGGCAGACGCAGAAACCATCGACACCGAACTGATGCTGGCCGATCTGGAAAGCATCGAAAAGCGACGCGCCGGTTTGGTGCGCAAGATCAAGGGCAATGACAAGGACGCGGCCCAGCAGGACCGCCTGCTGGCCCTGGCCCAGGCCGCCATCGAAGAAGGGCGCCCCGCACGCACCGTCGATGTAGACGAAGACGACGCAAAGGCCTGGCGCATGTTGCAGCTTCTGACCAGCAAACCAGTGCTTTACGTCTGCAATGTCGGCGAGGCAGAGGCCGCCGACGGCAATGATTTTTCAACCAAGGTTGCGGAAATGGCCGCAGCGCAGGGCAATGCCCACGTTATCATCTCGGCCCAGATCGAAGAAGAGATCAGCCAGCTTGACCGCGAAGAGGCCGAGATGTTCCTCGACGAGATGGGCCTGAAGGAAGCCGGGCTAGACCGGTTGATCCGCGCGGGCTATGAGCTGCTGCACCTCGAGACCTATTTCACCGTCGGCCCGAAGGAGGCGCGCGCCTGGACCATCAAATCCGGCACCTCGGCCCCCAAGGCGGCGGGCGTGATTCACGGCGATTTCGAAAAGGGTTTCATCCGCGCCGAAACCATCGCCTACGATGATTTTGTGACGCTGGGTGGCGAAGGGCCGGCCAAGGAGGCGGGCAAGATGCGGGCCGAAGGCAAAAGCTATATCGTCAAGGATGGCGACGTGCTGCACTTCCTGTTCAACACCTGATTTTAGCCGACCAGACCTGTCAAACGTAAAAAGGCCCGACATCTGCTGATGCCGGGCCTTTTTGGTAATTATAGTATGGCGTTAGCGGCTGTCGTTGCCTGGGCCAAAGCCGCCGTAGATATAGCCTTCGCCAGCGCTGCGCAGATCGCTACGAGTCGAGAAGCTCACGTCGGGCTTGTTGTCTGCGTCGGAGGTATCCAGACGCAGGTCGTTTGCACGTGTCGAGGCATCTGCGTCGACTGTGCGTGTGCCTTCAGCATATTCCGTCTGCGCGTTTACCGATGTGTCCAAGCGCAGGTCGTTGTAGCGGTCGGAATTGTCAGCAAAGGCAGCGGTGCTGATCAGGGCGGCGGCGGCAGTTGTAATAAGCAGTTTCATTTCGTTTCCTTTTCATTTCTAGCTACTGCAAGGCGCCGTTAAGTGGCGTCCTGCTGTCTGGCAAATCAACGCCCTTTCGGCGCAAAAGGTTTCCGGCCCTTACCTCGCGGCACCCCTGAATGGCTGGCCATGTGGCCAATGTTGCCGCGCAGGTGACGAAATATTATGTCTGTATTTCAATCGCTTGGTCTGAGGCGCGGTTCTTTTGATCGCGTCGGGTAACGATGACTTCACAGTCGCGTGGGGTTGGTGCCCCGCTGGTGGGTTTCAGGAACGGCACCGGGCGGCGCCGCTGTTCGATACAACCAAGGTGGGAAGCCGCCTGCGAAATTCCAAAACACAAATGATCACCCCGTCGTGGCTGCGCGGCATCCACCGCGATCCGCGTGAAACATTTCGTGGCCCGATGGGGTGAACCGCTGACATCAGAGGCGCAAAAATCGCGGGATTGCGAGGGGTTTTCAGCGCAAGCTGTTGGAGTTAAAGGGAAAAAAATGATCGTAAATCAACTGCATTGAAGGTGAAGAATTTGGTTGTTTTCCTGCGGCTTAGACCATAGACACGGCGGCGGAGACGTGGCCGAGTGGTCGAAGGCGCTCCCCTGCTAAGGGAGTAGGCCCGGAAGGGTCTCGTGGGTTCGAATCCCATCGTCTCCGCCATTAAATCTTTTTGTTGGATTTGAATGGGCCGCTTCAAGCGGCCTTTTTCTTTAATTTACACAACCTTAGGTAAACGTCTCGATTGCCTTGAATTTCTTTCGATATCGTTGAATCTCTTTTCTTGAGTGGTATGGAATGTGGCATTTTTGAGTGGCTCTATCTGGCAAGTTGACAAAAAATGGTCGAGAACCTCGGCGCTGGGCGTCATGGCGATGGCAGTGGTCTTTGTATGGTTGTTGATCCATCAGGCGCGTGGCGGTGGATCGTTCGTGTGGTGGTCAAGGCGCATAAGAATAAGAAAGGTGCACCACTCCGTACAGACTTCGGCTTGGGAGGCGCAGGCATTGTAACGCTCGACCAAGCCCGTGATTGTGCCCTTGAGTATCGCCGCATGGCCAAGAAAGGGGGGGCGCTCGTTTCAATGCCCGCTAAGAGGTGCCGATCTTTAAGGACGTAGCGCTGCAGGTGCATATCGACCGAATGCCGACGTGGAAGAATGCGAAGCACGGGCAGCAGTGGATCAAGACGGTGTTAGATGTGGCGCGATCCAATGGTTTCCGGTCAGGTGAAAACCCCTGACAGCAATCAAAGATGCAGGCGCGTTTTGTATGTCCGACGACGGGCGCGTTCACGTTTCAGCAAGTTAACGAAGCTCTCTGCTACCGCGTTGTCATGACCGTTTCCACGCCTGCTCATTGAATGTTCGATGTTGTGCGCCCGCAGAACAGCGGCCCGATCCCGACTGGCATATTGCGAACCCTGGTCGGTATGGATCAGGACGGATTGCTTTGGTTTGCGCCGCCAGACAGCCATTAGCAACGCTTGTAAGACAAGGTCGGTTAGTTGGTGTGACTGTGTGGCCCAGCCGATTACGACCGAAGGTTTACCACCACACTTGCCCGACTTGCGTTTGTAGCCGATCTCAGCGCGGATCCCTCCCAAACGGGCCAGCCTAGCAACACGGTTTGGGCAACTGGCCTCACCCAACTCCATCAGATCATCATGCAGCTTGCGATAGCCATAAACCTTGTCGCTGTCTTTCCAGGCGTCTTCGAGTAGCTTCGTCTCACGCGCACGGTGACCGAACTTGTCCTTGCACTTCAACTTGTCGCAGCTTCAGCACGATATCCTCGGGCTTCTCTCGCTTGCCAGCCATCTCGTCGTCCTGCTGAAAACGGGATAATTCTATCCCAAAAGGTGGACCACTCCAGAGGGGGAATTCCAGTCGTCATATTGTTCTCGGCTCGAGGGCCAGCCCCTAAACGTGCTGCCCACCGTTCACTTCAATTTCAGTCCCCGATACATAGGAGCTTTCATCGGAGCATAGAAAATAAATTGCCTTGGCGACTTCGCCCGGTTGACCAAGTCGCCGCATAGGGACTGTCTCAATAATCTTATCCGTGCCTTTGCTCAGAATATCGGTTTCCACCTCGCCCGGTGCAACGGCGTTGACTCTGACCCCGATAGGGCCAAAATCATGGGCCATTTCGCGGGTCAGCGCCGCCAAAGCCGCCTTTGATGTGGCATAAGCAGCGCCAGCAAATGGATGCACCCGTGACCCCGCGATGGAGGTCACATTGACGACAGAGCCGCGCCCCAATGACAATTCGTGCTGTAACCCGCGTGCCAGAACGACCGAAGCAAAGAAATTGACGTGAAAAACCTCGCCCCATACGCGCAGGTCTGTGTCAAGCGTGCTTAATCGTTCACCCTGCAGGCCCTTGGGCGAAACCCCGGCGTTGTTGACCAGCGCGTGAAGCGGGCTGCCATTGAGCAACTCTTTTACACGATTGACTGCTTCCATGGTCATCTTAGGATCGCTTAAATCGACTTGCACATGGTCGCGCGCGCCGCCGGGCCATGGGCATTCGGGCGAGAAGGCTTGCCTGGAGCAGCCGATCACCAGCCAGCCCTTGTCCGCAAATTCCTTTGCCGTGGCATGGCCGATACCACGGCTTGCACCGGTGAGCAGGAGCGTCTTCTGGCTTTGCGCCATATTGTCCATTTCCAAGTCGATGTCCCGAATTGATGCCTCTAGGCTCATATTGCCGTTGGCCGCCGTACTAGTCTGCAGCCGCCAACGCGCGCTCGTATTCCTGTCCCGGGATCGCGTCCAGCAGGCTGCGGGTATAAGCGGTGTCAGGGTCATGTAACACTTTGCCGACCGGCCCTGCTTCGACGATCCGGCCTTTTTGCATCACGATGATCCGATCACAGATGCGTGCCGCCACCCGCAGGTCATGGGTGATAAAGAGCATGGAAAGATGAAGCCGGGATTTCAGTTCTGCCAGAAGGTCCAGCACCTGGGCCTGGATTGACACATCAAGCGCCGACACCGCCTCGTCCGCGATGATAATGGACGGGTCCAATGCCAATGCGCGTGCGATCCCGATCCTTTGTCGCTGCCCCCCGGAAAATTCATGCGGAAACCGCTTCATCGCGGATGCATCCAGCCCGACCATCTCAAGCAGTTCGCGCGCCCGCGCCTGGGCATCGCTCTTGGAGGTGCCGTAGGCAATCAATCCTTCGGTCAGGATGCGCGAGACCCGCGCACGTGGGTTAAGGGATGAAAACGGGTCCTGAAAAATCATCTGCAGCTTGCGCCGCTGGTTGCGCAGTTCTACGCCCGCCATATCGGCAATATCGACACCATCCATCAGGACACGCCCGCCGTCTGGGTCCAATAGCCGGACAATGCAGCGCCCCACGGTGGATTTGCCCGAACCGGATTCACCCACGATACCGATGGTTTCACCCGCATAGAGTTCAAAACTTACGTCTTGAACGGCTTTGACCACACGGCGTTTGCCAAGAAAAGTGCCTGACCCGGTTGAGAAGGTTTTTTGCAAACCTTCCACCGTCAGTATCGGCGTCCGTTCAGCTTCGTTCACCTCATGGGGATGGGTCAGTCGGGGGATCGCGTCGATCAGAGCGCGGGTGTAGGGGTGTTGCGGTTTCAACAAGACGTCATGCGCCGTGCCGCTTTCGACAATTTCACCCTTTTTCATTACAATCACCCTATCAGCGATATCGGCGACGACACCAAAATCATGGGTAATGAAAATAACCGCCATGCCACGCGCGCGGCGCAGATCTTCGATCAGCTTGAGAATCTGTGCTTGGGTCGTGACATCCAGCGCCGTCGTCGGTTCATCTGCAATCAGGATGTCAGGCTCCAGCGCCAGGGCCATCGCAATCATGACGCGCTGTCGCTGCCCACCAGATAGCTGGAAAGGATAGGCACGTATCGCGGCGTCGGGGTCGGGAATGCCCACCTCATCCAGCAGCTTCAGCGCGCGCGCGCGCCGTTCGGCCCCCGTCAGCGCGCCATGAGCTTCGAACACTTCTGCGATCTGTGCACCAACACGCATCAGCGGATTCAACGCGCTAAGCGGTTCCTGAAAGATCATGGAAATACGGCTGCCGCGCAGCTTGAGCATTTCTTTTTCCGACAGGCCCAAAATCGATTGTCCGTTAAAGGTGATGCTGCCGCTGTCAGGCAAAACACCCTGTGGCAGCAGCCCCATCACGGCATTGGCCGACATGGATTTGCCCGATCCGCTTTCCCCCACAATGCAGAGAATTTCGCCGGGTGCGAGGTCAAAGTTGATGTCCTTGGCGGCATAATGGCGGTCCGCCCCAACAGGCAAGGCGATGGACAGGTCGCGGATACTTAGCAGGGTCATTCGGATGTCCTCGTCAGACGGGGATTAAGTGCATCATTCAGGCCCTCGCCGATCAGGTTCAGCGCCAGCACGGTCAGAAGGATCGCCATCCCCGGCAGGAACGATAGCCACCAGGCGGTGCGTATCACCGTGCGGGCCGCCCCGATCATATAGCCCCAAGACATGATGTTGGGATCACCCAGTCCAAGAAAGGAAAGCGAGCTTTCCAGCAAGATCGCCTGCGCCACCATGAGCGAGGCCAGCACGATGATTGGCGGCAAGGCATTGGGCAGGATATGGCGGGTGATGATCTGTAGATTGCCTAGGCCCGACAGGGTCGCTGCCTCAACAAATTCACGCGTGCGCAGCGACAGCACTTCGCCCCGGACCAGTCGCGCAACGGGCGGCCACGAAACAATGGAAATTGCGATGATCACAAAGGTCAAGCTGGGCTGAAAGATCGCCAAAAGTACGATGGCCAGGGCAAAGCTAGGTATTGTCTGAAAAAATTCGGTAAACCGCATGAGCGCATCATCCGTACGTCCCGCAAAATACCCCGCCATCGCGCCAACCGGCACGCCGATGGCCAGCGCGACAATCGTCGACACCAAACCGACCAAAAGGCTGACATAGGCCCCATGTGCCAACCCCGCCATAACATTGCGCCCCAGCGCATCCGTGCCAAGCATCAGACCGTCTTGGGTGAAGGGGGGCAAGAATGGGCGCTGTACCATCTTCCAGGGGCTTTGCGGGAACAGGATTGGGGCGAGAATGGCTGTTGCGACCACAAGCGCCAGAATGACCAAACCAATCACGGCGCCACGGTTATAGCTGAAGCGTTTCCAAAAGCTCATCATGTCGTCAGCCTTATCCGCGGATCAACAATGACATAGA
>TARA_R110002049_G_scaffold35037_8_pt1 | contig 36071 bp, 31 predicted proteins | sample TARA_R110002049 | Tara Oceans TARA_R110002049 (sample SAMEA4396941) | marine metagenome | biome: Polar Biome; feature: [SRF] surface water layer (ENVO:00010504); material: water (ENVO:00002006), including particulate matter (ENVO:01000060) such as... | depth 5 m
TTTCTTTTCCCTTATTATATTCCTATCCCCCCGGAGGGGATGGTAATCTATCGCCGTTATTCTGCCAACGCTATGGTTCAAGGCAGACGGTTATCTATTTTTATGATTTTTACTTTTATCCTGGTTGCTCTACATGCTCAATCGGCTGCGCCACCGCCTTGGCTATCTGACCTTTCTGTTGCTGTTCCTGCCTAGCCTGGTACTCACCAGTGTGGGTGAGGCGCGTGCGCATGGGGCGGCGAGCATGGTTAGCGTTGAGTTGTCTCTCCATGAGAATGTGCAGAAGGGCCATGGGCATACCCATGGCCACGAGCACGAAGATAGTCGCCACCTCCATAATGAGAGTGGCAGTCACTTTCACGAAAAAGCGGATCGGCCTGGGACGGGCATTGCCGTCGAGTCGAACTTCCGCGACGCCCTGCGGCTAGGCGAACGCAGCGGCCTACCGCTGCGTCGTGTCTACCGCTTGGAGCGTCCTCCACGGCCGGTCATTGCTGGATGACTGGGGCCGTCCACTGGACGGCCAACACTTAATGACAGACCCGTGGAGGTTTTATGTTTCCATCCCAACTAGGGGGTGCGTTCGGCTTGCCTGTTTTGGCCCGACGCCACGCGCTGACCCTTTTCACACTGCTGGTGATGCTCCTGGGAGCCAGTGGTGAAGCCCTTGCCCACGCCGTTGCTGAAGGCGACAAAGGGTACATCCAGGAGATCTATGGCGTTCACCTGATCTCATTCGTCTATCTCGGTGCCAAGCACATGGTGACGGGGTATGACCACATCCTGTTTTTGCTAGGGGTGATTTTTTTCCTCTATCGAATGCAGCATATCGCCATCTACGTCAGCCTCTTCGCCATCGGTCACTCTACGACCATGCTGCTAGGGGTGTACTTTAATATCGGCATCAATAGCTACCTTATCGATGCCATCATCGGTCTCTCCGTTGTCTACAAGGCACTCGATAACATCGGTGCTTATCAGCGCTGGTTCGGCTTTCAGCCCAATACCAAGGTGGCGACGCTGGTCTTCGGCCTGTTCCATGGCTTTGGACTGTCGAGCAAGATCATTGAGTACGATATCGCTTCTGATGGATTAGTCCCCAATCTCCTGGCGTTCAACGTTGGGGTAGAGATCGGCCAGCTACTGGCCCTGAGTGCCATCCTTATCGTGATGGGTTTCTGGCGACGCACCAATGGCTTCTTACGCCACGCCTACACCGCTAACGTCGCCATGATGTGCGCTGGCTTTATGCTGGTTGGTTATCAGCTCACCGGCTATTTCATCGCCTAATTCAGGAGAGACCCAAATGTACAATACCGACCTTCCCACCCGTGCCGAGTTACCGTCAACAGGTAAGTTACTTCGTTCTACGCTGATGGCAGCCGTCATTGCAGTCGCTTTGCTGATCACCGTCGTGCTGCCTGCTGAGTATGCCATTGACCCCACCGGCGCTGGCCGCTTGTTGGGGCTGACAGAGATGGGCGAAATCAAGACCCAGTTGGCTGAGGAAGCCGAGCTTGATCAGGCCAATGATCAAGCCAGTGCTCAGCAGGCGTCTCAACCCGCTGCATTTCAAGAGACCGTCAGTGATCGCCAGCCTGAGACGGCAAGCGATGCTGATGCTCAAACTTCCACTTCGGATGCAGAGATGGCTCCCCAAACAGCCAATTCTGCCTCAGCAAGTGATCCAGTCGAACCTTCACCCGCCGATTCTGAAAGGGTGATGACCGACGCCAGCGTGGCGCTGGCAGAGGCATTAGCGACTGAGGAAGCCACTTCCCTGACGGCGCAAGCGGAAGAAGCGTCTCCATGGAGTGATGAAGTGAGCTTTACCCTGACGCCAGGTGAAGGCACAGAGTACAAACTCACCATGCAAGAAGGGGCGGTTGCTACCTTTGCATGGGCATCAGACGGTGGCCCCGTCAACTTTGACACGCACGGTGATGGAAATGGGAATTCCATCAGTTACGAGAAAGGCCGTGGCGTGCCCGAGGATGAAGGTGAGCTAGAAGCCGCTTTCAATGGCAATCACGGTTGGTTTTTCCGTAACCGCAATGATAGCGATGTGACTATTGTCTTGCGTGTGGGTGGAGATTATGGGGAGTTAGTTAAGGCCCTTTAACGGATTAGCCTCTAGCGCTCTCTTGAGTGCTAGAGGTTTTCTTCGAACCAGTGTCATTAAAGTATTCGTAGCTGTATTGGTTTATTGATATACCACTTGATATAAAAAATTATCTTCAAGCGCATGAGATGATGCAATAGCTCAGTTAGCAAAACCATTTAGGCGTATATGCGAAATATCTTAAAGTCGGCTTCTGGTCGAGGCTGTGTGAAAACTCCCAAATCCGTTGCCTGTTTCCGCATCCGGCTGTCAGGCCACGTCCAGCGGCCAACGAGACGTCTCAAAGCACTTCCGCCATCGCCACAGACGAGGTTATTCAAGATCACGCGCCCCGAGAAATCCTTCCTAGAGAGCGTCATAGGGCACTACAGGCGCTATTAAAGAGCAGCAGGCACGCTATGCCCGCATCGCCTGAATCAACCCCTTGGTTCCAAGGATCTTTATGACACGTTTCATATTATAGGCCAGCACGTGAAGACTCATTTCCGTGCTGACGCTCTTGAGGCTCCTGGTCAGAAAATGCGTCGATTCCATCCAGGCCTTCAGTGTGCCGAACGGGTGCTCGACTGTCTGGCGTCTGAGACGCATCATTTCCGGTTTCTGGTTCAGCCTAGACTGTACCGCCTCGAGCACATCCTCATGCTCCCAGCGCTTTATACGCCTGTGTTTACCAGTGGTACATTTCCCTTTCATCGCGCAGGTTGGGCAGGCTGAACTCCAGTAGCAATGCAGCGTCTGACCTTTTTCGACGCTCTTGAAACGCCAGATCAGTCGCTCTCCCGCAGGGCAGTGGTATTCGTTGCTTTCGGGGATGAAGCGAAATGCCTCTCTGGGAAACATTCCCTTGGCCTGGCTCGGTGAGGTTTTCGGTTTGGGGAGATAGATGGTGATACCGGCCTTGTAGCACGCGAGAATTTCTTCTCCCTTAAAGTAACCGCGATCCGCCACGACACTGAGATCTTTGATGCCGCTGGCATCATGTGCCTGCTTGGCCATCCCGGAAAGTTGACGCCGGTCACTACCGACGTTGGTGACCTCATGGGCGATGATCAAATGATGCTGACTATCGACGGCCGTCTGTACGTTGTACCCCACTAGCCCGGTGCCTCGCGTCTTCATGGAGCGAGCATCGGGATCCGTCAACGAGACCTGCTGGTCAGGTGCCTGGGTTCTTTGTATCTCAATGGCCTGTAGTCGCTGCACTTCCTCGGTGAGAGCGGCGATCTTGTCCTTCAGCTGTGCTGTCTGCGCCTCTGTGACAGCGGGGTCGCCTTGGTCAGCTGAGTCGAGTTGGCGCAGGTAACGCTCGATGCTCTTCTCGATCTCCTCTGCGCGCCGCTTCATCTTGGCAAACGTAAAGTTGCGGTCACGGTTGTTGACCGCCTTGACTTGCTACCGTCGATGGCCACGATCGCTTGTGTGAAGAGCCCCAGGCGCCGGCAAAGCACGACAAAGTCTCGGCAGATGGCGCGGATTGCCTTGCCGTTGTGCTTTCGAAAATCGGCAATCGTCTTGAAGTCCGGTACCAAGCGTTCTGTCAGCCACATCAGCTCGACATTGCGCTGCACCTCGCGCTCCAGGCGACGGCTGGATTGAATGCAATTGAGGTAACCGTAGAGGTAGATTTTCAGGAGTACCGCAGGGTGATAGGCGGGCCGGCCGGTAGCATGGGGATCGACACCCTTGAAACCGAGTTGCCTGAGATCAAGGGCCTCAACGAAGGCCTCGATGGCTCGGACCGGGTTGTCCTCCGAGACAAAATCATCAAGAAGCTCAGGGAACAACGTGGCTTGAGACCGGGACTCACCTGCAACGAAGCGCTTCATCGGCACCTCCACGAGCTGTCACGGGTAGAGTATAGCGGTAGCCTCGTTTTCACACAGCCTCGGCCGAAAGCGGCCTTTCAATTGTGTCTATCAAACTAAGGGCGATTCACTCCTTATCCGTCAACGTGACGACATTAGAACCTCAGACGCTTCCGACCACTATCGCGGCCAATGGTGATATCGCGGCATGGCAGGAGATCATTATCGGTACCGAAATCGGTGGCCTGCGGCTGGTAGAGGTCAAGGTAGGCGTGGGTGATGAGGTCACGGAAGGGCAGGTGCTGGCCGTGTATAACGCCACGACGGTGCGCGCAGAGCTTGCCAGGAGCCGCGCCGCCGTGGCGGAAGCCGAAGCAACGCTTGCGGAAGCGAATGCCAACGCCCAGCGCGCCCGCGGTTTGAAAACCACGGGATCGCTTTCAGAGCAGCAGATTCAGCAATACGAAACCGCAGAACTCACCGCCAGGGCGCGGCTAGGCGTTGCGCAAGCGCAGAATGAAGCCCAAGCGCTACGCTTGGCTCAGACGCAGGTGGTCGCCCCAGACGACGGTTTGATTACCTCCCGCACGGCCACTGTTGGCGCTGTTACAGGCGCCGATCAGGAATTGTTCCGATTGACGCGCCACGGTCGGCTGGAGTGGCGGGCCGAGGTCGCCGCTTCCGATCTGAATGAGCTGCGAGCCGGCCAGACTGCCAGGGTCACCGTGCCCGGTGGATATGAACTCGAAGGGAGGTTGCGCACCATTGCGCCGCTAGTGAACACCGCTACACGCAATGGGCTGGTTTATGTCGACCTACCGTTAAGCGACGTTGCTCGGGCGGGGATGTTTGCGCGGGGTGGATTTGAACTGGGTAGCCGCCAAGTAATGACGCTACCCCGTGCCGCAGTGCAACTACGCGACGGTTTTGGCTACGTCCATCGCGTCAGCGATGAAGGCCAGATAACGGAGCAGAAAGTTGCCTTGGGTCAGCACACGGAGAATCGAATCGAAATTCGCGCCGGGCTTGAACCCGATTCCCGAGTGGTCGCCTCGGGCGGTGCTTTTCTCGGCAACGGTGACCAGGTGCGGGTGATTGAGGGAGAGCCAGTTTATTCACCCCGAACGAACGATACCGACGTCGAGGAGGGGGTATGAAGTTGAATACCTCCTCCTGGGCGATTCGCAATCCTATTCCGGTTGTTCTGCTCTTCATCCTATTGACCTTCTGGGGGCTCATCTCCTTCCGAGGCTTGCTTATTCAGGACTTGCCGGATGTGCAGCTGCCCCTCGTGGAGGTCTCCGCCTCGTTGCCGGGGGCGGCCCCCGCCTTAATGGAGACCGAGGTTGCCCGCAAGTTCGAGGACTCCATCGCTACCGTCTCCGGTGTCAAAAACATCACTACAACGCTGACGGATGGCAATGCCGACATTGCTATCGAATTCAGGCTGGAAAAGTCCGTGCAAGAGGCTGTTGAGGACGTGCGCGACTCTGTTGCTCGCATCCGCTCGGATCTACCCGCCGACCTGCGTGATCCAATGATTCGGAAGGGTGAGTTTTCCAGAGAGCCGATTGTACGCTACGCGGTGACCTCCTCCGATCTAGACGATGAGGCACTCTCCTGGTTCGTCGATGACAAAATGACCAAGGCCGTATTGGCGGTGCCCGGTGTTGGTTCGGTTCGGCGTATCGGCAGGGTCGATCGCGAAGTCCGCGTGGCATTGGCTCCGGATCGTCTGCTGGCGATGAACACGACAGCGCTGGATATCTCCCGCCAGTTGCGTCAGGCGCAGTTGGAGGCCCCCGGTGGCCGCGTTGATGTCGGCGGAGCCGAACAGGCCGTGCGCATCATCGCCAACGCTGAATCCGCAGCTGAGCTTGCGACGATGGAGCTGGCACTCAGCGATGGCCGGCGTATTCGCCTTGATGAGGTGGCAACGGTTACCGATACCGTGGCTGAGCGGCGCTCATTGCATTTTTGGATGGCGTGCCCGTCGTAGGCGTCGAGATGACCCGTGCCGAGGGGTACGGCGAGGTGGATGTGGCCGAGGGCGTGCAGTCTGCGCTCGCGGCGTTGCAGGTGCAATATCCTTATGTCGAGGTCGAAGAAGCCTTCAATTTCGTTGGGCCGGTGCTGGAGAACTATCAAGGCTCCTTGCACATTCTGTTCGAGGGCATGGCGCTGGCAGTGCTGGTGGTGTTCTGCTTTCTGCGCAATTGGCGTGCCACACTGATTGCGGCGGTTACGCTGCCTGCCGCTGTTGATCATCCCTACCTTCGCTTTCATGCACCTGATGGGCTTCACGCTCAATGTGGTGACGCTGCTGGCGCTCTCGCTGGCGATCGGGGTGTTGGTCGATGATGCCATTGTCGAGATTGAGAACATCGAACGGCACCTGCTAATGGACAAGCCCCCGCGCCAGGCTGCTATGGATGCGGCGGCGGAAATTGGCCTGGCCGTTGTCGCCACCACCTTTACGTTGATTGCCGTTTTTCTGCCCACGGCCTTCATGAGCGGCACCGTCGGGCAATTCTTCGTTCAGTTTGGTTGGACAGCCTCGGTAGCGGTGCTGTTTTCGCTTCTGGTGACGCCCATGCTGGCTGCGTATCTGCTGCGAAAACCCCAACATCCCTCGCGCGATCCAACGTGGATTAGCGTCTATCTTGTCGTCGCCCGTTGGTGCCTGCGCCAGCGTAAGACAACGCTCCTCGCGGCGGCGGCCTGCTTTGCAGGAGGTATCTGGCTGGCCTCGACCCTGCCGGGTACCTTCATACCCCCCGATGATAATTCCCAGGCGCAGGCGACGCTCACCTTGCCGCCCGGTAGCATCTTGTCTGAAGCGGAGGCGCTTGCCGAGCAGGCACGCTCACGACTGGCGACGCAACAGCATGTAGTCAGTGTCTTCGCGGCTGTCGGTGGGGGCTCCGGCAGCAGTGACTCTGATGTGACCTCGGTGGAACTGACCGTTGGTTTGGCGGATCGCGCAACCCGCGCGGGCGTTACGCAGCAAGACATAGAGCAGCAGTTACGTGTTGCACTCGCCACGCTTCCCGGCGTGCGAACTCGCGTAGGCGACGAGGGAGATGGCTATGAGTTGGTGCTCGCCGGTGAGGATAGCCGGGTGCTTGAACTTCATGCCCGCCAAGTCGAGCGGGAGATGCGCGCCATTCCCGGCATCGGCGCGGTGAGTTCGACGGCCAGCCTGGTCAGGCCTGAGCTCATTGTACGCCCTGATTTTGCCCGCGCCGCCGACCTGGGGGGCTCAGCTCAGGCCATCGCCGATACGCTGCGCATCGCGACAGTGGGGGATAACGCCGAGGACCTTCCTAAGTTGAACTTCAGCTCGCGTCAGGTGCCGGTGATGGTCCGGCTGGCGGATGCCGCTCGGGAGGATATGGCGACCCTTAAACGGCTACCAGTGCCTGGTGCGAACGGACCAGTGCCGCTGGAGAGCGTGGCTAACGTTGAGTGGAGCAGCGGACCTTCGGAAATCACCCGGCATGATCGTCTGCGCAACGTCAATTTCGAGGTGAGCCTGCAAGGGCAGCCTTTGGGAGAAATCGAACAGGCCGTGCAGGCACTGCCCAGTTTACGTCAGTTGCCGCGCGGCGTGTTTCAGAAAGCAGAAGGCGATACAGAGGAAATGGCGGAGCTTGCCTCAAGCTTCGGGATTGCCATGCTGACCGGCGTGCTGTGTATCTATATGGTGCTGGTGCTGCTGCTCAAGGATTTCATGCAGCCGGTCACTATTCTGGTGGCACTGGTGCTCTCCGTACCTGGGGCTTTCCTGGCGCTGTTCCTCACGCAGACGCCCGTGTCGCTGCCTGCCATGATCGGATTGATCATGCTGATGGGCATCGCCACCAAGAACTCAATCCTGCTGGTGGACTACATCATTATCGCCCGTCGGGTGCATGGGTGGGAACGTGTGGACGCCATTCTTGATGCCTGCAAGAAGCGTGTCCGGCCCATCGTGATGACCACCATTGCCATGGGGGCGGGCATGATGCCGATCGCCCTAGGATGGGCTGGCGATCCCAGCTTCCGGGCCCCCATGGCCTTTGTGGTCATTGGCGGACTGCTCACTTCAACGCTTCTGAGCTTGCTGGTTATCCCGGTGGTGTACAGCTACGTGGATGACATCGGCAATATCCTGGGGCGGTTCAAGCTGCCCCCAAACCACGCAACGCAAACATCGGAGTAGAAATTGTCATGAAACAGATCGAAAAAACCCTAGAGAGCCTGACAATGGGACGCCGCAGTTTTCTAACTGGCGCGGCGGCACTTGGTGTTGGTGCCGGGTTGTCCGCGCCTGCCATTATCTCCAGTGCTGCCGCGACAGAGAAATCGGTCATCGCGTTGCGAGACCAGGATTTGCCATTTATCGCCACGGAAGAGACCTATACCACCGAGGAACTGATCGCGCTGAACGCGATTAACGATCAACACGTAGAGTACCTCAGGGAAACGGGTCTTGCCGAACTCGGCCCTGGCCGCATTGGCGCAATGGATAAGGCGGGGATCAATGTTCAAATCCTCTCCGCACATACGCCGGGCGTGCAGAATGTCCCTGGTCAGGAAGGCATCGATTTTGCCTATGGTCTCAACAAGATGATTGCCGATGGCCCGATGGCCACCCATCCGGGGCGGTACCAGGCCTATGCAACCTTGCCTCTGCAGAACCCGGAAGCATCAGCGGACGAACTGGAACGCGCCGTTCGGGAAGATGGCTTTCTGGGGGCCATGACCAATGGATTCATTGGCAACAAATTCCTCGACCACCCGGATTTCGAGCCCATTCTGGCGCGCGCCGAGGCACTTGATGTGCCGATATACCTGCATCCAGGCTTCCCCCCGGAAGACGTGTTCAATATTTATTACAACACCATGCGGCCAGGGTATGACCAATTGTTCCAGAACTACATTTTCAGCGGTTCAGGATATGGATGGCACCAGGAGGTGCTGACTCAATGTCTTCGACTGATTATCACTGGGGTGTTCGATAAATTTCCTAAACTGCAGATGATTATCGGCCATATGGGAGAGGGCCTTCCGTTCTACTACGAGCGTATCGTGGGAGATATGAGCGAGTCGACTGAAGACTCGCTGAACAAGCCTATCGGGCAATACTTCAGTGACAATTTCTGGTACACAACCAGCGCATTCTTCCAGGATGAACTGCTTCATCTTTTGCTGAGGTACATCAGTGTGGATCGAGTGATGTTTGGAACGGATTACCCGTTTGCAGACATGAAGCAAGGAACCGACTGGTTTCGGGCAGTGGATCTGCCCCGTGAAGCCAAGGAAAAAATTGCGTTCCGAAATGCAGAAAAGCTGTTCGGAATAAAGGTCTGACGCATCCGCCCGGGATCGAATGATGCCGATTGGTTTTGGTGTCAGCGTGGCCATAACCGGAGATCACTTTGGCTGTATCTCAAGGGTACAGCCAAAGGATGCCAAGCGAAGCCCCTTGCCTCCCTCATAGTGGCCAACCACTCATCGGAGGTCTTATGTCCCCCAATCCAGATTCCACGGTCGTCAATCGACGGTCCAGGAGGGCGCTGCCATCCAACGCAGTCGAAACGTTCAGGTCATGATCCTCCCCAGGTTAAGAACAAAGTATGGCTCAACTCAAGCTAATCATTTGCTAAATAGATAATGCCGACATGCTTGTCTTTGTTTGTGATGAGTATTGCTCAGGTTAAAAAGGGCATCAACTACCCCTTTCGGTGATTGCCCCGGGCATGGCGAGTCCATCGAGGGCGGCTCGGTAGGCGAGGAAGATAATGCTCAACAGTGGTTGAGCAGGGCGATAAGCGGGCGCTGTGAAGACGGACGCGCGCTATGCTTCGTGCGTTAAAAATCGGTATCTGTGGCTAAGCTTCAGATCTTCGTGACGAAAGTACGGGCTTGGTATAAAGCTAAACTACTCAAAATAATGATTACCGCTACAGCCAAGATATCGGCACCCGGAAAACCCCAGAACTCAGACATATAATTCACTCCTCTCTAGTTGAATGATTGGATAAAGCCCAATCGTCATGCCAGTTCGGTGTCCAGCATGCGCTGCCTACCGAAGGCATTAAGCCGGAACTTGAACAGTACTCGGCCGACACCAAAATAGCCCTTATCGTCTAGTTTCTCTTCCACACTTTCGATAATGCCAGTGGAAAATAGATCTGTTAGCGTCACCCGTGTATTGCCTTTCCAATAAGGGCCGGAAAGACCGTACTCACCCATTATGGTATCAGTGAGTTCCCAGTCCCAGATGCCCTCATCGCGCTTGGCGTTGATTAGCTGAAGTATTCGGCCTTTCATATGTAATTTTTTCACGTACTGGTGCTCCAGTTCATAAGTGAGCAGATGTGCGGTTACCCTCGGCATCGGTATTTTTCGAGACCGCTCGCACGACTTCAAGAACCTCGTCGTTCTCGGTATACATCACGAAGCCACCAGTCACAAACAGCGCCAGCCCAGCCAGGAAATTCCACTCTGGAAGCTCCAAAGTAAAGACAGCCAGGAAGATCACCGCTGAAAGGCCATAAAGTGAAGCAATTGCCTGTCCTCGGCCCACGCCAATGAGCGGAAATGACTTGTACCAAGACACATAACAGAAGGCGAAGGTGACCCCAGCCAGCATAAGCCAGCCAATAGCGGCCCAGTTAAATGTTGCTACGACCAACTCGATAACAGGCTGGTCGGTGAACAGGTAAATAGCTGGCAGAATTAGTGCTACCCAATAAAGTACTTCGGCGGAAAAACGCACGGTGATGCCCACATCAGGATCGGCAACATCCAATCCTCGTCCAGCAATGGCCCCCTCAACGCCCCAACCCAAGGCTGCCATGGCGCCGCCCACGTAGCCGAGCCAGCCGCTCTCTCCAGTGCCTGTCAGCTCACCTATGATGCCTGGTGCATAAACCGTTACGCCCCCCGTGAGAATAATGAATATACCAATGGCCGCTCGCTTGGTAATTTTTTCCTGATACCAGAGGCGTGCCAAAGTGGCACCGATAATCGGATACATTAGTGCTGCGATAGCAGCGAAGGCCCCGCCAATGTACCCGATGGCTAGGTAGGATCCGAATATGGCCATCGGACCACCAAAAATGGCACCGATAAAGAACCACTTGGAGATGTTGCGCATCTGTCGAATGGTGCGTGCGTATTCGCCCCATTTGCCCAGTACTCCATTCCATACAAAAAGGAAGAACAGTACTGCAATGGCATTGAAAGTCGTAAGCACCGCTGCCGCCAGTAGAAACTCTGCGTTGGTGTCATAGTTTAGGTTGACGTAAGGCGCTTCAAACCAGACGGCGGATCCTGGGATATACCAGGCACCCCAGAGCACGGCGCACCAAAGGGCCCACATAAAACCCCATCTAATGCTGCTTGCGGTGAAGCGTGAACGAGCCTGAATCAGGCTTGTATTCGTCATTGACGTTTCCTTTTAATAATACGGAACGGCTTACTCGTTAGAGGCAGCACCGTTGCGATAGCGAACAACCTCTCTAGTGCACTGAGCTTAGAACCTGCTCCTCGCTTTCTGGCTTTTTGCTAAGGAAGGTCTCAAGAGAATCGTCCATTGCCTGCATCCACGGCGTGTGATGGGCCGGTGCCAGGGTGCCCGTGAGCGTTGAGCGATAACTTTTATCGCGATAGCCTAAAATATCCGCCTCTTTATGGTGCTCCCATTGTTTGAAGATATCTGTGACGGCCTCGACATCAAACGAGGGGTAATCAGTGGGCTGCAATAGATCACGGATGTAGGCGGCCTGAAAGTCGATTGCCTGGAACGGATTTTCGACCTCTTGTTCCCGGCTGACCCAATCTGCGCTGTCGGCGGCCATGGCTGCTTCACTGGGAAACGTGATTCGTTCCAGCATGACATCTCGCGCGTACCAGGCCTGGGCATCAAACATATTGAAGGTGAAGTACTGGTCCTGCATGCCGAGGAAGATCAGCTTGGGGTTTTGCTCCAGAAAGATGCCCTTGTATAGGCCTTCTGGATAGAGTCGATTATGAGTGTTCAGGGTCAGTTCGTCAGGCAGAAACGGAAAGTGGTGCTGGTACCCCGTACAGAGAATAATCGCATCCACGTCCTGACTACTGCCATCCTTAAAGTATGCCGTCTTGCCGACCACCTCAGTAAGGAGCGGCACTTCCTTGAAAGAGTCGGGCCACTCGAATCCCATAGGCTGGCTGCGGTAGCTGAAAGTCACCGACTTAGCGCCATATTTGTGGCACTGGGTGCCGATGTCTTCGGCGGAGTAGCTGCTACCAATGAGTAGCAGGTCCTTCCCAGCGAATTCACAAGCGTCACGAAAGTCATGGGCATGCAGAACGCGGCCCGGAAACTGGTTGAGCCCTTCAAAATAAGGAGCATTAGGCGTGGAAAAATGACCAGTGGCCACCACCACGTAATCAAACTCCTCAGTCCGTAATTCATCTTGCTTGAGGTCTCTTACAGTGACCGCAAACTTGCCGGTTTCTTCCGCATAGTCGACCCAGTGGACAGCCGTGTTGAAACGGATGTACTGACGCGCGCCACTCTTCTCGACGCGCCCCATGATGTAATCACGAAGCACCGCCCGGGGAGGATAGGAAGGAATGGGGCGGCCGAAATGCTCTTCAAAGCTGTAGTCTGCAAACTCCAGGCATTCTTTGGGGCCATTTGACCAGAGATAGCGATACATGCTGCCGTGAACGGGCTCACCGTAGGCATCAAGACCAGTGCGCCAGGTGTAATTCCATAAGCCGCCTAGATCACTCTGCTTTTCATAACAGACGATCTCGGGAATGTCGGCGCCGGCGAGGCGTGCTGCTTCAAAAGCACGGAGTTGGGCAAGGCCGCTAGGGCCAGCCCCCAGAATGGCAATTCTAAAGCTCATAATGTGTCTCGGTTGATCGTCTTAACGAACGAGCGCTTGGCTGGTTCAACGGAAAAATAAAAATAGTCGTGGCTGGATACCGCTCGCTAAAAGCAGTACCCGATAATCACTGATAGAGAGTCACGCGGGCGCGCGCCCAATGCAGAAAAAAATGCCGGCTTAAAAGCCAGAGAGTTCTGGTTACCAAGAAATTCAGGTAATGCGCTTCAGAACGAAAAGTGTACGTTCTGGCGGTAATACAAGGTGTCGAAGCGCCACCAACAAAGGCGAGAGCTCGAATAGATTGGAAAAGCAGCGCGTTGCCACTTTTTTATGCGTCAGTCATTCAGAACAGCTACCCTAACACAGAACGGCTGGCCTAATCGGCGAGCGTGACGGAAACGTACCTTAAGTGCCATCCTCTGCTCCGATGCCAATTGCTATTAGAGTTCGGCCTGTCCGGATTGCTCAATGAAGCCGTAATGTACTGCAGGTATCTATCGGCGTATCAAGCGCTGGGAACACGAAAAGGTTTTGGAAGCGGTAAAAGCTCGATTGGATCAGGCGAAGGGTATAATGCGCCTCCGTTGTCAGACGGTCGAGCATCCCTTTGGCACGTTAAAAGTGTGGATAGGAGCGACGCACTTTTTAACCAAAGGGCTTAAGTTAAGAACGGCAGTACGGAAATGAGCTTTCATGTGCTTGCCTGCAACATAAAACGCGTCATGAATATCCTCGGTTCCAAGAGTTTAATCCAGGTAATGCGAGCATAGGGCAGCTGATCCTGGCTCTACCGGACTTAGTAGAAGTCGGTGACGCTCTATAGAAGGTATTTTTTAGGCTTTATCTCGAACAACTTCAAATGTGGAAATAATAAAGGAAGGCACTCTGAAGCGTATTGCTAGCCGATAGTCGTGCCAATACGGCTGAACGCTGTAATCGCCAACTGATTTTTAGGTTTTAACACAGCCTCGACCGTAATGAGCAATATTCGTCAATGCTAATAAGTGAAGTTTAATAGTTCATCCATGGAGTGGGTATATCAGAGCGCCCAGGCAAATTAATCTCCCTGCTACTCTAAACGCATGTTAGGTTTTTAAAATAACGCCGTTCATACTCGACCGGTAGAAAACTATCCCTCGTGCCGTCATCTCGCCATTACCTAAGCGGTTTTAGGCCGCCCCCGCCAAGGAATTAACACTCTGCAAGATCCCGCCACTTATCGCCAAAGCAAAGGTTCAAGCAGATACCGTTCAACACCTAACCGTCGTTGTAATGGGCTGCCCATCTGCTACGGCATAGGCTTCATTATCAAATTAGAGTTTTCTGGCCAAGCTAAAGCCTCAATTTCTGATGACTTTAATGCTTTCTCTCACCGCTAAATCTACCTCTTTTTGGATGAGTAACTTAATCCTTATTAATTAACTTTCCAAAGCTAACTAATGAAGATTTTGAGGAGGTGAAAATATATTTCTGAATGTAATCTTGTGTAAGCGAGAGGTGTGAGGAAAGTTACCTTAGCTGAGGTGTCGGTCGAGGTGTGACGACAGTTTAAAAAAATAAGTAGCAGTGCCCGATGGGGCCTGGGAGGGAACATGGCTGTCAAACTGAACCAACATGATCTTCAGTTCATTCTGGATCAGATCAAAATTGCAGAGGCGCATTCCGCGGGAACGCCGCTTGAGGAGCTTGTCGATAGTCCGCTTCTGCCCACGGGCCTGCGCACTGTTGATGGCAGCTACAACAACTTCGGGATCGGCCGCGAGCAGTGGGGTTCTGCGGGCGAACTCTTCGGGCCCATTGCTGAGGGATCGTTGGGGCAGGGGAGCGGTGCCTTTCCAGAAGGCTTCGGCTATCCCACCAACAACGATTACGGCGTAGTGGGTGACGTGGTCGATGCCGAGCCGCGCCTGATCTCTAACCTGATCGTCGATCAGACCCTGGACAATCCGGCGGTGATCGCGACGGCACTCCAGCATGCCGGAATGAACGGCCAGCCGATGCTCAACGCGATGGGCGAGATCCGCGCCCAGCACGACCTCGTGCGGGCGCTCAACGATGCCGGTCTCGAAGAAACGCCCATCTACGCGGCGCAGAAGGAGGAGCTCGATACGCTGCTAGCCTCTTACGGAATCGAGATGGATGGCGTCACGGTCATGCTGCCGAACGTGGCCCCGGACGAGGGACTCTCGGCCTCCTACAATTCTGTCTTCACGTTGTTCGGCCAGTTCTTCGACCACGGGCTCGACCTGGTGGCAAAAGGGGGCAACGGTACGGTCTACATGCCGCTGTCGCCGGACGATCCGCTGTACAACCCTAATAGCCCCACCAACTTTATGGTGATGACGCGCGCCGCCACCGACGATTCAGCGGGCAATGTCACCACGCCGTGGGTGGACCAGAACCAGACCTACACCTCGCATCCGTCGCACCAGGTCTTTTTGCGCGAATACGCGATGGTCGATGGCCAGCCCGTGGCGACAGGTAACCTGCTCGACGGCGCCCGCGGCCTGCCGACCTGGGCTGACATCAAGGCCCAGGCGCGCACGCTTCTGGGTATTGAGCTGACGGATAAGGATGTGGGCGCGGTCCCGTTGGTCGCGGTGGATCCCTACGGCGAGTTTATCCGCGGCGAGAATGGGCTCCCCCAATTGATCACCGGCTTCGACGGCGCGGGTAACCCTATCCTGACCGAGGGGAATTTGGCGGCACCAATCGACCCGTCAGTGGTCGGTGCGGCACGCACCGGCACAGCATTCCTAGACGACATCGCCCATGCCGCCGTCCCTGTGCTTGCGGGCGGCGAACTGCAAGCGGACGATGATTCCGAGACTGGTTACAGCGGCGACTTCGGCCCCCGCGGCACTCAGACCGCCTATGACAACGAGCTGCTAGACGCGCACTATATCAACGGCGACGGCCGCGGGAACGAGAACATTGGTCTGACCTCGATCCACCACATCTTCCACTCCGAGCACAATCGCATTGCGGAGCAGGTGAAGGAGGTGGTGCTTGAGAGCGGGGATCTCGACTTCCTGAACCAGTGGCTGACCGGCCCCGACCTCGCCTCCTGGCCCAGCGCGGCTGAGATTGAGGCGCTATCGTGGGACGGCGAGAGAATTTTCCAGGCAGCGCGCTTCACGACCGAAATGGAGTACCAGCACCTGGTCTTCGAGGAGTTCGCGCGCAAGATCCAGCCGGATATTGACGTCTTCATAGTCCAGCCCGACGCCGAACTGAACCCGGTCATTTTTTCCGAGTTTGCGCACGTCGTCTACCGGTTTGGACACTCAATGCTCAACGAGACGGTCGACCGCATCAATGCGGATGGCAGTCGTGATGACATGAGCCTGTTCGACGCCTTCCTGAATCCACTGGCCTTCGGTTCGGACACCGTGAGCCATGACCAAGCGGCGGGCGCGATTCTGCGCGGTATGTCAGCACAGACCGGCAACGAGATCGACGAGTTCGTCACCAACACGCTGCGCAACCAGCTCCTCGGTATTCCGCTTGACCTTCCCGCGATCAACATTGCGCGCGGTCGGGACACCGGCATGCCCACCCTCAACGAGGCCCGGGCGCAGTTTATGGAGATGGCGGATGGCGACTCGCAGCTCAAGCCATACACCAGCTGGGCCGATTTCGCCGAGAACATGAAGAACCCCGCCTCGGTCATCAACTTTATAGCGGCCTACGGCACGCACGCGTCGGTCACTTCAGAAGATACCATCGCTGGCAAGCGTGCGGCGGCCACCGATCTCGTTCTCGGTGCCCCGAACGAAAGTGCGGCTGAGCGGGAGGCGCGCCTCGATTGGCTAAATGCGCCGGCCGAGCAGACGGGCGTGAACGACATCGACCTGTGGATGGGCGGCCTCGCTGAGAAGAAAATGCCCTTTGGCGGCATGCTCGGCTCTACCTTCGCCTTCGTCTTCGAAATGCAGCTCGAGAACCTGCAGGACGCCGACCGGTTCTATTACCTGTCACGGACCCAGGGGCTGAACCTGCTGACCGAGCTGGAAAACAACTCCCTGGCCAAGATGGCTTTGGCAAATACCGACCTCGGGGAAACCGGCTTTGCGATCCCGGGCGATATCTTCTCGACACCGGATCACATTCTCTATGTCGATTACGCCAAGCAGATGCAGATGACCGAGGTGGACGATCCTCAACATGTGGATCCTTTCCTCCAATCCGCCTCTCAGCTGGTCGAGCGCGGGGCGCCCGACGCGCAAGGTGACGGCGCCTACCTGCGCTATAACGGCGACGACCACATTGTCATCCAAGGTACGGACGGCGCCGACCGAATCGTCGCTGGCGGTGGCGACGACACCGTCTGGGGCGGCGCGGGTGACGACCGGATTGAAGCCGGGTACGGCGTCGACAAGATCAACGGTGGGGAGGGTGACGATATTATCACCAACGCCGGGACCGATATCGGCGAAGTCGACATGCTCAAGGGAGACGAGGGCAACGACGTCATTCATGGCGGCAGCGGCGCGGCGCTGATCTTCGGTGGCCGTGGCAAGGACTTCCTGATCACCGGCCCGGACGGATCCGAGATCCGCGCTGGTATGGGGGACGACTTCCTCCTCGGCGGCGACGGTCCCGACATACTCTTCGGCAACGAGGGCCACGACTGGATCGAGGGTAAGAGTCGCTTCGAGTACATCGCTGGCGACAACGGTGAACTCTTCTTCAACTCCACGGTGATCGGCCACGATGTCCTCAACGGCGGGAATGGCGACACCGACTACGACGCCGACTCAGGCGACGACATCATGGTGGCCGGAGAAGGCATCCAGAAGAACATCGGCATGTGGGGGCACGACTGGGTCATCCACAAAGGTCAAAACGTGGCGGCCGATGCTGACATGAACGTGGAGGTATTCACCACCCTGCCGCTGGAAGTGCTGCGGGACCGTTTCAGCCAGGTGGAGTCGCTGTCGGGCTGGGTGCACGATGACACCCTGCGCGGCGACAACCGGAGCAACGAGGAAGAGGGCGTCACGCCGCTCATCGCTGACCCGACGCCTGAAGGTAACTTCATGCACAACGAGCTCGATCAGGCAGGCATCGACCGCATCGACGGCCTCGACCAGCTAATTACCCCCGATATGATGCGCAACGCGGAATACTGGGCTGATGGCTCCGGTGCTGAGAAGTCGGTGTTTACCGGCGGCAACATCCTGCTTGGCGGTGGTGGCAGCGATACGATCGAGGGACGTGGCGGCGACGATGTCATCGACGGCGACGCATGGCTCAACGTGCGCATCGCTATCATGACGAACCGCGATGGAACTGGCGATGAGATCGCTACGGTCGACAGCATGGACGGGCCGGTGACACTCACCATCAACGGCACGGCGGCCACCCGTCCGCTGTCGGCCTGGATGGTCGAAGGCCGGATCAACCCCGGGCAATTGCAGATCGTCCGCGAGATTCTCGAAGACGATTCCGGTATCGACACGGCCGTCTATTGGGGCGATCGCGACGCCTACGAGATCGCGGTGGACGAAGATACCGGCCGGCTCACGGTGGCGCATGTCGACGTGGATGATGGAGCGGTGAATCCAGAGACCGGGAAGAATCGTGTCTCGGACGGCACCGACCTCGTCAGCAACATCGAAGTGCTGTCCTTCGGCGATGGCGACGTGCGGGTTATTACCGGAACCAGCGGAAACGACGTTGGCGCGACGCGCCTCGATGGTACCGTGGGGGACGATATTCTAATCGGCCTCGCCGGTGACGACAACCTGCTCGCGGGCGGCGGCGACGATCTTGTCTTTGGCGGTGCCGGCAACGATCGCCTGATCGGTGGTGACGGTAACGACACCCTCGACGGCGGCGAAGGGGATGACTTCCTCAACGGCGGGGCTGGCGACGATACGTTACTGGGCGGCGCCGGTGCGGACGACCTTCGCGGTGGTGCCGGAGACGACGTTCTCGACGGCGGAGAGGGGAACGACATTCTCTTCGGTCAAGCTGGCAACGACACGCTCGAAGGTGGCGCCGGTAATGACGACCTCAACGGCGGCGGCGGCAACGACGTTCTGAACGGAGGCGCGGGCGATGATGTCCTGTTCGGCAGTGCTGGCGATGACCTGCTGATCACCGAGGCCGATAGCGGGCGCGACATTCTTGATGGCGGCAACCAAGTCGATACCGCAGAAATCCGCGGCAGCGCCGGTGAAGCCGAATCTTTCGCGATCCTCGACCGGACCAATGCGGTGGCGCAGGGCTTTACCGACCTCGACGCGGGAACGGAGATCGTCATCGTTCGAAACGGGGTGGTGATGGCGGAACTCGCCAACATCGAGGAAATCGTCATCGATGGCCAGGGAGGCGGCGATACGTTTACGATTGCCGGCGACTTCACTGGAACCAGCCTGGCGATGAGCACCATCCACGTGATGGGCTCGGAAGACGACGATGTCTTGGATATCTCGGCACTGAGTTCTGCGCATCGGGTGGTTTTCAAAACCATGGGTGGCCACGACACGGTGGTGGGTGCACTCAGGGAGCAGGATGTCGTCGAACTTGCCGACGGCACGATGCTTGTCGACCAACCAGTCGATGCCAACGAAGCAGGCGAGGCCCAGGTGGGCGACGGCGAGAACTCCGTCAGCTTCGAGATCCCGACTGAGTCGCAGCAGCCCGGAGAAAGCGATAGCGGCGGTGACGACGATACCGAGGAGGATGACGAATCCGATGACGAGTCAGAGGTCGAGGATGATGAGGAGGATATCGTCGCCCCTATCCCGGTAGCAGCGATGGCTGGCGGCGAAGGCGCTGATACGCTGATCGGAACGGCGGAGAGCGAGACCATCATGGGCTTGGGCGGTCGAGACGTCGTCTTCGGCCATGACGGCGACGACGACATCCTCGGCGGCGACGGCGCGGACATGCTCTACGGCGATGACGGCGACGACCGCATTCTTGGCGAAGACGGGAACGACTTCATCAATGCCGGGGCTGGCGATGACACGGTCTTTGGCGGCGACGGTGATGATCTGTTCGTGGCCGAAGCCGATGACGGCGACGACACCTACTACGGCGACGACATGGTGGGCGGCGGCGGCTGTGACACGCTGGACATGTCAGCGATCACAGCAGCGATCACGGCAGATCTTGGCACCGGCTTCATGGGGCGCGGCAGCGTCTCGAGCGCTGAGACTGGCAATGATGTGCTGTGGAGTGTCGAGAACATCGTCACGGGCTCGGGAGACGACACGATCACGGCGAGCCGCGCGGCCAACGTGATGGACGGCGGGGCGGGCAATGACACGTTCCGCTTCCTATCTGCAGCGGATGCGGACGGCGATACCATCATGGGATTTCAGCCGGGCGACCGTATCGATCTCAGCGGTGTGGACGCGAATGGCTGTGCAACGGGAAACCAGAGCTTCACATTAGTGACGGAGGCTTTCACCGGCGCGGGCCAGCTTATGTTCAGCCATCAAACGCACGACGGCGAAGACTACACCGTCGTTCAGGGCAACACGACCGGAGATGACGATGCCGATTTCTCCATCAGCATCAAGGGTCGGCATGAGCTGGGAGTGAGCGACTTCAACCTATAACGAACGACAACGATAACAATAACGAACCCTGCGGGCGTACCCGCCTGCAGGGAACGCCCGTTCACGTAGGGTGCAAGGGGAGTTCACATGCGCAAAAAAGACGCCAGTACGTCGGCGAAGCGCAAGAGCGCAGAACAGCTGACCAAAGGTTTCCGAGGTATCTTTTTCTTCCTGTTCGGCATGTCGGGGATCATCAATATCCTCGCCCTGACCGGTGCCTTCTACATGCTACAAATTTACGACCGGGCGCTGACCAGCGGGAGTATTTCGACGCTGGTCGCCATTTCCGTGCTGGCGCTCGGCCTGTATTGCTTTCAGGGGATGTTCGACACCATCCGCTCTCAAATTCTTGTTCGTATCGGCGCGCGCCTCGACAGAAGAGTCGCGCCGTTGGCCCATCGGGTCGCTATCGACATGCCGCGCTTCGGGTTTTCGACCGCTGAATCACTGGAGCGTGGTCGCGACGTGGATACGGTGCGCGGCTTTCTGGGAAGCCAGGGCCCTGTGGCGCTGCTGGACCTTCCCTGGATGCCGCTTTTCCTGTTGTTTGTCTACATCCTGCACCCCTACCTTGGCGCGCTGGTTTTCCTCGGCGGATTCATCCTGGCTATGCTCGCGATTATCACGGAGTTGAAGACATCCAAGCTGAGCAGTGCCATGCAGCAGGCTGCCGTCACCCGCAACACCATCGCTGATTCCAATGCTCGCAATGCGGAGATCCTCAAGGCGATGGGTTTTGCCGGGCGTGCGGTGGCGCGCTTCAATCGGGCGAACGATGATCATCTGGAGTTGCAGACACGAACCAACGATGTCAGCGGCACCTTTGGAGCGATCTCTCGGGTGCTGAGAATGGTCCTGCAGTCGGCCGTTCTTGGCCTCGGAGCGCTGCTCACTATTCAGGGAGAGCTTAGCGCTGGCGCGATCATCGCCGCTTCCATTGCATCCGCGCGGGCGCTCGCCCCCATTGATCTTGCCATTGGCAACTGGAAGAACGTCGTCGCTGCGCGAACCGCGTTCGCACGCCTGAAGGAAACCGTCATGGCGCTGGCGGAGACGGACGAGCCGATGGAGCTGCCCAGCCCGAGTTCATCCCTTAAGGTCGAGAACATTACCGTCGCAGCCCCTGATTCTGGACAAGTTCTGCTCAGCGAGCTGAGTTTCGAACTCAAGGCCGGTCAGGCGATTGGGATCATCGGTCCTAGCGGTGGCGGCAAGACCACGTTGCTGCGCGCGTTGACAGGCATCTGGCCCGTGCTGCGAGGAAGCGTGCGGCTTGACGACGCAGAGCTCTCGCAATGGCACGACGAAGCTCTCGGTCAATTCATCGGCTATCTGCCTCAAGAGGTCGCGCTGCTTAATGGCACGATCGAAGAGAACATTTCGCGGTTTCAGGAAACACCGGATTCCCGTGCGGTGGTGGAGGCGGCGATGGCCGCAAGCGTCCATGAGATGATCGTGCGCTTGCCCAACGGCTATCGAACGCAGCTCGGCTCGCTGGGTACCTCTCTATCAGGCGGCCAGCGGCAGCGGATTGGACTCGCCCGCGCACTGTTCGGCAACCCCTTCATCGTGGTGCTGGACGAGCCCAATTCCAACCTCGACGCCGAAGGCGAAGCAGCGCTGACAGCGGCCATTCAAGGCGTTAAGCAGCGTGGCGGCATCGCCGTTGTGGCGGCTCACCGGCCAAGCGCTCTGGCTGCCGTTGATCTTGTGGCGGTTATTCAGAACGGCCGGTTGGCCGCCTTTGGACCGAAGGACGAAGTCATTGGCAAGTCCAACGTGCGAGCGGTGCATTCTGCCAAGCCGCCGATTAAGGAGGCGTCCGTCGGATCATGATTAACGTGAAAGGCACCAAGAACGCCTTACCTGAAACTGATACCTCTCAGCGCTACGTTCTGAAAAGCGGGGACGAGGTCTCTGGGACGCCTCGCGTGATCGTCGGCTTACTCATGGGGATCGCTGCTTACCTGGGCTCGATCTTCTCCTGGGGCCGGGAGAGCGAACCCCAATCGCAGCCGGAAGAGCCAGCCGCCGGTGCGGCGGAGGCCGAAAGCCAAGAGGGCATGGTTGACGACATCGCCTCCCCGCAAACAGTCCCTGATATGTCCGATCCCGAACCTCCCGGCTCTACAAGGCCGCCGGTCGCCGATGCTCCCGGATCATCGCCCCTACGCTATCAGGGCGAAAGCGAAGGCGCACCCGCAGTAGTCAGACCGGCAAGCGGCAATGCAGTCGCTGAGAGGGTGGATCGAATGGGCATCAGCCCCAGCATATCGCCTATCGACATTGCTAACCCCGCCGGTCATCGTTTCCCTTCACCACCGAACGACAATCCGCTCGTTGAAGGCAATGATCCCACGGACGCCGATGGTTCTGCGGTTAGTGAGGATGCCACGGATAACGATAGTTCTACGAATAGCGAGAGACCGACTGATACCGATAGTTCCAAGGATGGCGACCCACTCGACCCCGTAAATGAGGACGACGATGACGAGGTCTCACCGACGGGCAACCGTGCTCCTCGCGTGTCAGGCCCCGTTTATCTGCTGGACGTGGCACCCTGTGCGGCGCTCGCCATCGCCCTGGGCGATCTGCTGAGCAAGGCAGAGGACCCCGATGGCGACGTCCTCTCGGTTCAAAACCTGGCTGTGTCCTCCGGCGAGCTTACAGAAGTGGAAGGCGGTTGGGTGTTCCAGAGCGAAAGCGGGCAACCGGGGCCCGTGACCCTTACTTATCAGATCACCGACGGCGACCTTACGACCGATGCCGTCGCCCACTTTTCTGTTGTTGAGCCACCTGTTATCGCAGGAAGCGCGGCAAACGACATGCTTCTCGGCAGCCTGTGTGCCGATGATATCGACGGCGCAGGTGGCGATGACAACATTGATGGACGGGCTGGCAACGACGTCATTAATGGAGGAGCGGGCGACGACCACATCGTTGCGGGAGACGGTGATGACGTGGTGTTCGGCGGCGATGGCAATGACATTATTTTTGGCGGCGCGGGGAACGACCACCTTTTCGGTGGCGCAGGCGACGACAGGCTATTCGGCGATGATGGCGATGACGTGATCTTCGGCAACGCCGGTGAGGATCACCTGAGCGGTGGAGACGGCGATGATTTGCTGCTAGGGGGCGAGGGTGACGACGTACTTATCGATGGTGCGGGTCGCGACAAGGTGTTCGGCGGCATGGGCAGCGATCGGGTGGTGGCGTCGCTTGATGCTGACGATGACGTGTACGACGGCGGCGAGAATTCGGACACCCTCGACTACAGCCACGCGACGGAAAGTCTCGTGGTCGATCTTGTGAACGGCGTCGCCAGCGGCGTGGAAATCGGCCATGACGCCATCACTGGTTTCGAGAAAGTGCTTGGTGGCCGAGAAGCCGACCAGTTCATTGTCGGCAGTGAAGCGGTCGCGCTCACAGGTGGCACGGGTGATGACGTCTTTGCGTTCGCCAGCGCCGGTGGGGTTCAACCGAATGCCGCTTCGCACGTGATTATGGATTTTGGGGTTGGAGACCGTATCCGAATCTCTGAATACGAGATTTTCTGGAAGGTCGACGACGAGCCGGAAGATCGTTTCGAACATATCTACCGCGATAACGACGATGACGATTCACCTATACGCTATCGGCACGATCGGGACGATGGAAGCGAGTGGACCGTGATCGAAACCGACTTCGAGGACGATGAGATGTGGGCGGCGACCGTCACACTGCACGGAAGGCACAAGCTGTCGTGGTCAACAGAGCGTGACGATGGTCACGAGTGGCTATCTTAGGAGCACACAATGAGCACATATGATCCTTCCGGCGCGCCTCTTTTAGAGGAAAAAGCCAAGCGCTTACCGAATCCAGAAAATGCTTTTCGGCTCGGTCCGCGTATTTTTGTGGGCACGGCGCTTGCCCTGTTTCTGCTGTTGGGCGCCGGTGGCTGGGCCGCGAGCGCTCAACTAAGTGGGGCTGTCATCGCGCAGGGGTCTGTGACGGTGGATCAGAACCTTAAGTCGATACAGCACCGTGACGGCGGCATCGTCAGCGAGATAGGCATCAGGGAGGGGGACTTCGTCAATGCTGGAGAGGTACTGATCCGGCTCCAAGACACACAGACGAAGGCGGAGCTTTCGATCGTGCGTTCCAAACTCATGGAATTGGCGATCAGGAGAGCGCGCCTTCTGGCAGAGCGGGACGGGCTTGCGGCCATCGAGTTCCCATCCGATTTGGACGCAGACGAGGCGCCGGATGTCTTTCTCGGCGAAACACGCCTCTTCGACGGTAATCGCATCAGTCGCCAAAGTAAAAAGCAGCAGCTTGAGCTCAGCATCGCGCAGATCGAGGAGGAGATAAAGGGGCTGGAAGCTCAGCAGCAATCGAAAGACGAGGAGTTCCGTCTCGTCGCGTCCGAATACGAGTCGAGCAGAGGCCTCGCTGAGAGAGGGATGATCGCACGCACACTCCTTGTTCCGATGGCGCGTGACAGAGCACGCATTTCGGGTGAGCGCGGCGAGATTCACGCATCCATCGCCAGAGCGAGAACCCGCATGAGTGAAATTCGCCTCCAGATTATTGCGGTCGACGAGAACGCCCGTACCGAGGCGCAGCGGGAATTAAGTGCTGTAGAGGCGGAGTTTTCGGAGCTGCGTGACAGGCACATCGCCATCGAGGATCGGCTGGCGCGAACGGACATTCGTGCGCCGATTTCTGGAACCGTCAATGAGCTGAACATCCACACGGTAGGAGGCGTGATCACGCCAGCCGAAGAGCTTGCCACCATCGTTCCCGAAGACGCCAAATTGAAGGTCGAGGTGAAACTGGCGCCGATAACTATCGACCAAGTGTGGGTCGGCCAGCCGGTCAGGCTCCGTTTCACTGCCTTCAACCAGAGAACGACGCCGGAGCTCAAAGGCGAGATCGTCTATGTTTCTCCAGCGACGTCACGCGATGACGTGACTGGCGAGATCTACTACCTGGGCGATGTTGACGTTTCTGCAGAAGAACTTGAGAAGCTGGGGGTTACCACGCTGCTGCCTGGTATGCCAGTCGAAGTCTTTATCACGACCGAAGAGCGCACCGCACTGACGTACTTTGTTAAGCCTATTACCGATCAGTTCAGCAGGGCCTTCCGAGAAGAGTAAAGCAGCGTCATTTGCTTTGGAGCTAGGCTTTTCTCAGACGAAGCTGTAAGCTAGCCAGGATTGCCAGCCTCAGGGCTGGCTTAACGCAATGCTCATGTTGGCAAGGCGTACTTAGGTAAGCCAGTTAATATTGTCGCTATCAATTTGTACTTATAGAGCGCATGATGAAAGCTACGTTTAATCGTCTACTGACGAGCAGTTAAAATGTTGCATTTAGCTTCATATCTGCAAATTATGGAGCCCTTATGGAAACCTTACTCCTTACCCCTAACCTCCTTATTATCCGTAAGTTGGAAAGCATTTTTGTTCTCAGAGATGCAGAGAAAAAAGCAATAAAAGAGTTGTCAATAAAGACAATATCTCTTCATTCAGACCAAGATATACTGAAAGTTGGCGATCAACCTACTCAATGCTGTCTAGTTATTGACGGATTTACCTGCGCTTATAAGCTGACTTTTGAAGGGAAGCGCCAAATAACATCCCTTTATATACCCGGCGACATTCCTGATCTGCAAAGCTTACATTTGTCTTCTCTGGATATAAATATTGCCTCAATCACCCCCTGTATACTTGGCTTAATTGAGCACGACGATATACATAACCTCTGTGCGCTCCAACCGCGCCTTGCTGCGGCACTGTGGCGCGAGACATTGGTGAGCGCTTCTATCACACGAGAGTGGCTTTTGAATAACGGGCAGCGGCATGCCTATAACAGAATTGCCCACCTTATCTGCGAACTGTTAGTACGTCTTGAAGCGGTGGGTTTGGCGACAGAATCCACCTTTGATATGCCTGTAACCCAGGCCGAGTTAGCGGATGCGACAGGTATGACGCATATTCACATGAATAGAGTACTCCAGGCGCTTCGTACTGATGGGTTAATTAGTAATAATAAAAACCAGATAACCGTACCTGATTGGCAAAAACTCAAGGAAGCGGGGGAGTTCGATCCGCTTTATCTGCATTTAGTGGCAGAAACTGCATAAGATTCATTTAACTTTTTTTCCTATATATTATCAATATGCTAAATAGTGAGAGTGTAACTTCCTTTTAAATGTCCTAGGGCTACGTTGATAGAACTATCTTGATAGGGCGATGTTGATAGGGCTGCCTTGGTCAGTAGCATCCCTAATTCCCCAGCAAGACTTGGGTTGATGTGCAAAATGCAAAATGGACTGGATCTTACCGAGCAGGTCATTCTGAATCACTGACACAGCGGATAAGCCTGAGGTAATCAAGGAGCGGTGAAATGACTTCAGTATTTATCAATCGCATTGCCACTGCTGTTCCGGACTTTGATATACATAGCAAATTTATCGAATACTGTCCGCGCCTGCTGCCGGATAAACGTTCGGTAAAAGTGTTTCAGCGCATGGCGGAAAGGGCGCAGATAGAGCACCGATACTCGTTCCTGGAACCCCATTTAGATGAAGATAAATTGGACCTAGGAGGCTTCTATAAAAATGAAGCTTTTCCTGACACTCAGGCGCGCATGCAGTTTTACGAACGCTTCGCTTTCACCTTGGCGAAGCGCGCACTGGGTCAACTTGACCTCTCTAGCACCACCCACTTGGTGACGACTACCTGCACTGGGTTTTATGCGCCGGGACTGGATCATCAATTGATTCACCATTATGGGCTGCCAGGGAGTGTCGAACGCACCAATGTCGGCTTCATGGGCTGTTACGCTGCGATTAATGCGCTTAAGTTAGCTCGACACATTGTTCGCTCGGAGCCAGACGCTAAAGTGCTGGTACTCAATCTTGAGCTCTGCACCTTGCATCTTAAACCCACGGGAACGCTCGAAGAGATTTTGTCGTTCGCCATTTTTTCCGATGGTTGTGCCGCAAGCATCGTGACGGCAGAGCCGGCTGGTCTTGAAATACAGGGTTTCAACACGGATGTGCTACCGGAAACGGAAGCATTAATCACCTGGCGTATTGGCAACCAAGGCTTCGATATGCAGTTATCAGGGAAGGTACCTGGCGTTATCGCCAGCCACTTACCGCTGATGATGACTAAGCTGCTGGATGGTTATCAACGCAGTGATATCGCGCACTGGGCTATTCACCCCGGTGGGCGCACGGTATTAGATGCTGTAAAAGCAGGGGCAGAGCTTGAGGAGAATCAACTGTTGGCATCGCGGGAGGTGCTTAGAAAGTTTGGCAATATGTCGTCGGCCACTATCATGTTTGTGCTTCAGGCAATGATGAACAACCCCAAGAAGCCGGGCCCAGGCCTCGCCATGGCCTTTGGGCCTGGGCTAACGGTCGAAAGCATGCTTTTTGACCTTAAGGGATAAGGCAGTCATGCCGGATTTCAGTCAGCGCAGCGATGAGAAGGAGCTTATGGATGAAGAAGATATCTCCTTCGAAGAATTCCACGATTGCCTCATCGGTCTTGAGCGTATCAATCATCTAACGTTAGCGTATCGTCCTACCTTGCAATGGCTTCGTCCTTGGGTCGAAAACAGTGAACGGCTCTTTGTATTGGATGTAGCCAGCGGAGGTGGTGATATGTTGCGACAGATCGCCAAGGAGTGGCCTGAACGAACAGCGGCCGCAAACGGTTACCGTATGGTCGGTGTTGATCTAAACCCCTGGGCTAAAAAATCTGCTGAATCATGGCCGTCTTCCTCAGCAATCTGTTATCAAACCTCGGATGTGTTTGAGTTCGAGCCAGACCAATCCATTGATCTGATTATATCGTCGTTATTTACGCACCATCTTACCGATAAGCAGATTGTCGAATTTATGCGCTGGATGAACCATCGCGCGCGGAAAGGCTGGTTTATCAATGATCTACATCGGCACCCTGTTCCCTATTATTTTATTAAATCAGCGACTGCCCTGTTTAGCCGTAACCGATTGATTCGTCATGACGCCGCCGTCTCGGTAGCACGTGCCTTAAGCATGGCTGACTGGCAACGCCTGATCAGCCAAGCGGGGCTTGATGAGCATGTGCGTGTAAAGTGGTTTTTTCCGTTTCGTATCTGTGTTTCTTGCCAAAAAGAAGCTCGCTGCTGATGAATGAAGAAGCAGTCATTATAGGCGGCGGCCCAGCGGGGTCGGCGGTGGCAATTGAGCTTTCTAGGCACGGTATTCCGGCACGTGTACTGGAACGTAAACCGGCCCCGCACCACAAAGTGTGCGGCGAGTTCATTAGCTTTGAAGCCGCTCACTACCTTGAAGACCTAGGGATAGATTTAGCGGCATTAGGGGCCGAACCCATTCGCTACGCTCGGTTTTACAATGGCGAGAGTGAGCTTAGCTTCGAATTGCCTTTTACCGCGTGGAGTTTATCCCGATACCGATTGGATAACGCTCTGCTTGAGCAGGCTAAAACTGCGGGAGCAGCCGTTGAACGTGGCACGACAGTCAGGCATTTAACGCACACTGGCGATGGGTGGAGGCTGCTTACCAGAAACCGACATAGCACCCGCTCAGCGATTTCAGCAAAAGCGGTGTTTCTGGCCACTGGCAAGCATGAACTGCGTGATTGGAAGCGCCGGGTCAGCGCCACTCGCCACCATGATTTCATTGGTTTTAAAATGCACTTTAGCCTCAGCGCAATGCAGCAGGACCAATGGCAGGAAACGGTTGAGGTTCATTTATTTGAAGGGGGTTACGCCGGCTTGGAGCCGATAGAGAAGGGTGGTGTTAATCTTAGTTTTTTAGTTAGGCAGGATATCTACAAGACGTGTGGCAGCCATTGGCCTGGTTTGCTTGATTGGTTGAGTAATACGTCATCCCATATGAAGCAGCGCCTTGCCAGTTTAACGCCTTGCTGGCGTGAGCCCTTGGCAGTTTCCGGTGTTCCTTATGGTTATCTCCGCTCCCCCGGTGACTCGCAGCCAGGCCTGTTCCCGCTGGGGGATCAAGCAGCGGTTATCCCGTCGTTTGCTGGTGATGGCATTGCGATTGCTCTGCACACGGCCTCCCTTGCAGCCCGCGTTCACGCCTCAGGTGGCGATTCCAATATGTATCAACGCTTGGCCTACACCGATCTAACGCGACCAGTCCGCAATGCGGAGCTACTGGCGAGCGTGCTCACTTATCGCTTAGGCCGAAAGGCAGCCTTCCTATGTGCACGGCTATGGCCAACAGTGTTGAGAGAAACGATACTTCAGACGCGGGTTGGCCTGTCTCACCGCGGTCGATAGCTGCCTGCTTGTAAAATCGGCATTGAAGCGATTTGCTAAGGCGATTAGCTTACCAAATCTATGCAGGTCAGTGATCATCACTCAGGTTGTGGAATTCACGATTTTTTCTTATTAATTACTACGCATTAGACTACATTTATGCGAGGTTAGCGGCCTATCATTAAGCAAGCCCCATCATAAGTGTATGGAGCATTCACTAAAGTGGAATGCATAAATCGTAAAATATTTGCGGCAACCTGGCTAAGTACGACCGAGACCCCTTCGGTCGCCGTTGCTGCGTTTGAGAGGTTTCATGCTTTTAAAGCTTCTTTTGTGGGCCAGCCGAGTGCTGGTTCTTTTGATGGTGGTGGTATGCCTTCTACCTTTGTTACCCAGTGGTGAGTGGTGGGTCAGGCTGTGGGATTTCCCTCGTTTGCAGTTAACCGCCGCGTTGGTGTTTCCGCTTCTTCTGTTAGCTATCCATGCGTGGCTCAAGCGTCCACAAAAAGAGCATGCCGTCTGGGTAGCCGTTATCCTGGTCATTGCTGGGTGGCACCTTTACCACATCTTGCCCTTTACCCCCGTTTGGCCCACCGAGGTTCCGTCGGCGGAGATGCGGTCCAATGATGATCGGACAACATTAAAAGTGCTGACCGCGAATATTACCTTCAAAAACGATCACTATGCCGAATTGATAGATATGGTGCGGCTTGAGGATCCAGATCTCTTGCTGTTGATTGAAGTTGATAGCGCGTGGGAAGAAGGGTTGGCACCGCTGGACGACTATTACGATTATCGGGTGGGAGAGGTACGTGACGAAGGTCAGGGGCTAGTGCTTTGGTCGCGTTATCCGCTTCTGGAAGAGCAGGTTGAACACTTGGTCTCAGAGCGCAGGCCTTCGGTTTTCGCCACCCTTGATGTACCAGGCATAGGGCCCGTGCGGTTTGTTGGCGCTCATCCTGTACCTCCCGGCCTTGAAGAAGATATCGAGAGCGAGGATGCCGAGGCAAGACGGGACAGCCGTGAACGCGATGCGGAACTTATGCTGATAGCCGAGCATGTGCAAGAAGACCCGGATAATCGCTGGATCGTAACCGGTGATTTTAACGATGTGGGCTGGTCGCATACCACGCGGCTATTTGCCGATTTGAGCGATCTAAAAGACCCACGTCGTGGCCGACGATTGCTGAGTACTTACCATTCGGCGTACCCGTTTTGGCGCTACCCAATCGACCATCTGTTCGTCTCTGATGGGCTTCATCTGGTTGATCTTGAACGTGTCAAAGTGATTGGCTCCGACCACTTCGGCATCGTTACGACACTTGCCGTTGGGCGCAAAGACCAGGAAAAGCCCGAAGCGTCAGAGGAGGAAGAGGAAGAAGCGCAGGAAATGGTTGAAGAAGGTGAAGAAGACGCCGCTGAACATGATGCGGGTGCTTCAGAATAGGAATATGGAGAGCCCTGGTTAAAGGAGAGTATTACTCTTGTTATATAAGGATTACTAATGTGGTTCCAGGTACTTTCCGTCGTGGGGCTGGTTATTGTCCATCTCGCTGCAGGAAAAATTCGCTTTCTTCAAGCGTGGCCTCGTAGTGCCTGGCTCTCCTTTGCCGGTGGTATATCCGTTTCGTATGTGTTCGTACATGTCTTTCCCGAACTTGAAGAAGCACAGCAAGCCATTAGTGGGCACGGTGCCGTGGCTTTTCTGGAGCACCACGCTTATTTGTTAGCCCTAGTGGGTTTGGTTCTATTCTATGGACTTGAGCACTGGGTTTCACAGAATAAGGCGTGCGCTGGTTCCCCAGATAGAGGACCCCACCCCCGGTCTGGCAGGTACATGTTTTGGCTTCATATTGGAATATTTGCACTTTATAACGCTCTGATCGGCTACTTATTAGTCTACCGAGAATCGTCGTTACATGAGCTGGTCTTATACTCCCTGGCCATGGCCTTCCACTTCCTCGTCAACGATTATGGATTAGTGGTTCGTCATCGTGAGGTTTACCTACATAAGGGCCGTTGGGTTTTGGCCCTAGCGGTACTCGTTGGCTGGGGTGTTGGGCTGTGGGTCGAAGTGGAGGAGGCGGCGACAAGCATGCTATTCGCCTTCTTGGCAGGTGGAGTGGTACTTAATGTACTCAAAGAAGAACTTCCTGAAGAAAGGCAGAGTCGGCTATGGCCTTTCGTTTTAGGCGCGGCTCTCTATTCTTCGCTTTTGCTGTTGATTTAAGACGTTTGAGCCGCTCTCTAATAATCCTGTCTTTAAGCCCTGTCATTAATCCCCGTTAGAGTGGGCAGTTAGGGGGCAATGTTAAACTCTAAAATTTGTTAACCTTTTCACGCCATCACCTAGCGCTGTTCTGTACTAGGCTAGATAGCACGCTTGGTTTAAAGGAGAGGCCATATGGATAAGGAGGTCATCGATGCTATCCGAGCCAAAGAGCAGCTACCGGATAGTATGACGGATAGTGAGATTGCCCAGGAATATAAGGGGACTTACACAGCTGCAAGGGCGGCTATTAGCTTGGATCACAAACCGCTTGATCAAGTATTGGCTGATACGATGGCAAAGGTTTTTCCTTTCATGCGCAAGAAAAAGTAACCGCCGCTTAGCTCAAAGGAGCCGCGGACTCTGATTACATGTAGGCCGTCGCATGGCAAGCGCGTCCAATAGAGTTAGTTATGGAAATATCATCCACATGGAGGTAACACATGACACTCACGGCATTCGCAATTAACTGCACCCTGACACCTTCACCCGCCGAGTCCTCTTGCGAGCGGCTTATAGCTGAGACGCTAACAGAGCTTGAGCGACACGGTGTCACCGGCGAGCAGATCCGCGCAGTCGATTTTAACATCAAACCTGGCGTAATTTCTGATGAAGGAGAGGGGGATGATTGGCCTCAACTTCGTCAGCGAATTTTAGATGCCGATATATTCATCTTGGGCAGCCCGGTTTGGTTAGGGCATCATTCCAGTGTTTGCCAGCGCGTTTTAGAGCGGCTTGATGCTTTCCTGGATGAGACAGACGACCAGGGGCGGCTTGTCTCATACGGTTGTGTTGCGGGCGTCGTGGCGGTGGGCAATGAAGATGGCGCGCATCATATTATCGCCGAGCTGTTCCAGGGCTTGAACGATGTCGGTTTCACAATTCCAGCGAATGCTTCTACCTACTGGGTAGGCGAAGCAATGCAGTCAACCGATTTCAAAGATTTGAAGCAGACGCCAGAGGTCGTTCAAACCGCAACGGCGGGACTTGCTCGTAACTGTGTTCATCTCGCAACGCTACTGAAGCAAGCCCCATACCCAAATCAAGATAGCTGACAGCTAGACGCGTTAGGCGGGGCGAGGGGTGCTTGCTAGCGGGACTCGCCGAGTAACTCCCCCATTTGTTGCTCCGAAAGCCGTGTATTGGCCATGTAGTAGACGATATCGCCATCTTGTAGTGGACGGTCTGTGGCAGGGTTGAGCATGTTGCCTTCGCTATCGTCCTGGCCGCTAGCGAGCCCTAAAACGGTGGCGTTGCAGATCTTTTTCGCCTGTATAAAAAGGTCGCCAAAAGTGGCACCAGTAGGCGGTTTACTTATCTTCGTTTGATACTGTGTAGCACCGCGATCGACGGCAAGTAGCTCATTAACCACTCGCGAAATACCGGCATCTGAAGCGGAGCGTACCAGCATTTCAAGTGCCAGCGCCTGGGTGCATTCGATACCGGGTAAGGTGCGACGTAGCATCGCTGCGGTGTCAGGATTTGCGCAGTGGGCGACAATATGGGCACCTTTTCCTTTTAGGCTGTAGGCACTCAGTGCGACAGTGGCCACCCGATCATCGCTTGTGTCATAAATAATAATACGGCTGGCGTTCTCAACCCCCGCCCGCTTGAGAAGATCAGCATTGGAAAAACTCTCGCCTTTAATAAACTTCAGATCGGCTGGGCGTGGATTGCTCATCTCTTTGGTAACGCAAAGCACTATTTCGTCAGGTAAACTTTTGTCGGCTTTAAGAATATCCAAGATGCGTTCTGTGGTTTCGCCGTGCCAGCCGATAACGAGGGTATGGCCGGTTAGGTGGCTAAAATCGCCTTTTCCTTGCATTTGCAGTCTCCAAAAAACTGAAAGTGTGACAGTGGCTTTACCAATCAACGCTGCAAACAGCGAAATGCCGCCTGGAATGAGATAGAGCGTGGTGATCCATTTGCCGGCCATTGTTTCGGGGCTGAAATCACCGAAACCGACGGTGCTGGCAACCACCACATAAAAATAAACCCAATCGGTAATGGAGTCGGCCATTGTTTCGCCGACCATGGAAAAAAACGCCCAGGTAGTGCCCATGTGTGCGAGGACTACTAGCAGAAGAAATGTCCATGAGATTTGAAGAGTTGATGCTTTGAGGACGCGAAGCAGTCGCTGGATTACAGGCATTTAGGTCTCTTAGAGTAATAAGTGCGCATGTTCTTTGTTTGGCGCGGAAGTCGAGAATGGAGTGTTTAAGCGTCTATGGAATAAACAAAAAGGGCCGCTAGTAGCGACCCTTTTTTATTTATAAGCGGTAGTTATTAAGCGAAGCGCTTGGCAATCCAGGAAAATGCGCTCTCGGTAAGTGATTTTTTACCGTGGTGCTCGCGGTGCTGACTCCAGACCATACCGCCTGATACTACCGCAAGGCTCATCAACATGCTGGCAAGAATAAGTTCATTCATGGCTTACTTTCCTCATCTGAGGTTTTGTCCCGCTCCACATAACCATAGCCGAACGACCCGACAAAGATCAAGAGTATACCCAGTCCCACGCCCATCCAAACATTATCGGTATTTAAGCTGGGATTAGTGACTACCCAGCCCGCGGTGAAGCAAGTGGCGACTACGATCACGCCCACATTGCGTGTCGCTTCCAGGAACTGCTGCCGGGTTGCTCTGGCGCCTATTCTCCTGCGTACTGCAGATGCCCTGCGTTCCTGTAAGCTTTTGTTGAGCCTAGCGCGTAGAGCCTCTTGCGGGTCTTTACCATCGTGAGGTTCTTTCAAGCGATCACCCATTACTTATTTAGCAAAGTTCATCAAGCAAAAACGACCCGACAACATCGGGTCACGGTTATCGATCATCGCCCATGGAACGTCACGCTGAACCTAGAGGTCATAACCGTTGTGTTCATTTACCAGGATAAGCATATGGATCGTGTATTTGCGTGGGACCATCACCACAATCGAGTCGTTTATCGAATTCCTGGCCATCATTTTGACGATGGCAGAGAAGACAGTGACTTTTCTCCGGTGTGGCTGCCTGCAGATGTCTCGGATTTGCCAGAAGGCGTGGCCGTTGATGACCTGCGTACCGTCTCGGTTAAGGACTAACGGGTACGGATAATCAGTTCAATCCAATAAGCGGAATGGAGGCCAGCGCGGCCTCCACCGTTATTATTAGGCATTTATCCAGCGAAGCTCAAGTCGCGTCATATTGCTCATTGAGCTGGCGCACTTCTCGATCAGCCTCCGGCTTCGTTGCACAGCGGTGCCTAACGAGCTCGCCATCTCTATCACTTGCCTCACGCGTATCAATCACCCACCATTCGGGCTGTGAATCAATCTCGGCACCTTCCTTGACAGCTCTGTAGACGATAAACGTCGCCATAATCCTCTCCTTGGTTTTTGAGTCACCTTCACTGTAGACCATCTTTGTGAAGGGTGGGGCGGGGGAGAGCGACATCTGTCGCTTAAAGCGATTGTGTTTAGTCAGCAATCGGCTACTATGCGATTAACGTTACCTCTCTGGAAAAACCGCCATGTTAAAAGGTCTGTTCGTCTGTTTTGCGGTGCTATTTGCGCAATTGGCGGTGCTGTATGTGATTGATGCTCGTCTCTACAACTCGTCGCAGGATGTTCGTCAAACGGCGATTACCTCAGTGACGCCGCATAAAAACGAAACCGATGACGAAGAAGAAGTGCAAAGCTGAAAGGGAGCATGTATCCCCTAGCGACGAAGGGTGCCGCCAGGGGAGTGCTCAAAGCCTCTGGTCCAGCCAGGCATTCAAGGCAGCCTATGAGCGTTGCTAAGACGCGTTTGCTGTTGATCTTTATAGTGAAGGCAACCGCCACCAGGCGGTCGACGATAAGCGAGCTGCTATTAATCGCCTCTACCAAGATCGAGAGCGTATGCGTACCCTAACGCTGGGTGGTTTGGAACAATCAAGAGAACAGGGCGCCGCCGACCAACGTTTGGCCAGAGAGTAGAATTTTTTTCATAGTAGCGTGTCCAATTGAGAGTTCAGGAAGCCTAGACAATGCTTGCTAAGCTGATTCAACGTTGAATAACCATTGGCGAAGAAGATAGTGTGAAATAGACAAAGGCTTGCGTCTGGAACTCGGTAACGGCATGCTTGTCAGTTGTTGGAAATACCATTAGGGAGCATGAACACATGGC
>TARA_R110002049_G_scaffold308292_1_pt1 | contig 36053 bp, 26 predicted proteins | sample TARA_R110002049 | Tara Oceans TARA_R110002049 (sample SAMEA4396941) | marine metagenome | biome: Polar Biome; feature: [SRF] surface water layer (ENVO:00010504); material: water (ENVO:00002006), including particulate matter (ENVO:01000060) such as... | depth 5 m
CAACTGTCTCCTGAACAATTATTGGAATTAACACAGTCTCTAAAACCTGGGGCTACAAAAATATCGCTCCTCTGGAGCTATTCATGAAACTTCCTTTGCGCTTTTCTCTGCGGCTTTGCGGTAAAAAAATCAAAAAAAAACCGCCTTTCAGCGGTTTTCAATGTTAATATCCTAATGTCTTTAGCATACTCTCTTCTGTCTGATCGTCTGCAAAGAGTCGATGGCTAATATTTCCATCTTCATCTTTCTCGATCAACACATGTTTTGGAGCAGGAATCAAGCAATGCTGAATTCCTCCATATCCTCCAAGTGATTCCTGATAAGCTCCAGTATGGAAAAAGCCCAAGTATTGAACTTTCTTCTCAGGCTTCGGAAGGTATATGTTGAACTGGTGAGCTTCTGAATTGTAGTAATCCATGCTATCACAAGTCAATCCACCTAGGTTGATGTTATGATATCCCTCATCCCAATTGTTTACCGCAAGCATGATATACTTCTGATTTAATCCCCAGCTATCAGGAAGTTGAGTGATGAATGACCCATCAATGATGTACCAAAGTTCTTTGTCATTCTGAAGCTTTTCTTCCAACACAGAATAAAGCACCGCTCCACTCTCTCCTACTGTATAGCTTCCAAATTCCGTGAAAATATTAGGCTCGTCCGTATTGTTTTTGCCGCACATCCATTTGATGTTTTTCACGATTTGCTCAGCCATATACTGGTAGTCATAGTCGAAAAACACATTCGTCTTGATAGGCCAACCGCCACCAATATCCATAGTATCAAGCGATGGAGCAATCTTCTTCAGATCTACATATTTCTGGATAAATCGAGTCAATTCAGACCAGTAATAGGCCGTATCTCTGATGCCTGAGTTGATAAAGAAATGCAGCATTTTCAAGCTTACATTTGGATTATCCTTGATTTTATCTTCGTAAAGCGAGATAATATCATTGTATCTCACACCTAGTCTAGAAGTGTAAAAACCAAACTTTGGCTCCTCATCCGCTGCAATTCTGATCCCAACCTGGAAAGGCACTTTCACATGCTCCAAGTAATAATCGATCTCCGTCAGGTTATCTAGAATTGGCACACAGTTTACAAAACCGTCATTAAGCAATTCTGAGATATATTGTTTGTACAATTCCCGCTTGAAGCCGTTGCAGATGATAAACGTGTCTTTGGTTATTTTTCCTTGAGCATAAAGGCTTCTCACCAAAGGAATATCGAAAGTCGATGAAGTCTCAATATGAATATCATTTTTCAGCGCTTCATTCAGTACAAAGCTGAAGTGCGATGACTTAGTACAATAGCAATACGTGTAATTGCCCTTGTAGTCATGCTGCTCCATCGCATTCTTGAAATACGTCTTGGCGTTCTGAATACTCTCAGAGATTTTAGGCAAATAAGAAAGCTTAAGGGGAGTACCATAGGTCTCTATGATCTCCATCATATTCACTCCATTGAAGTGCAATTCATTGTTTTCTACTTTAAATTCTTTGGTAGGAAAATCAAATGTTTGCTCAATCAGATCTTTATAAGTATTCATTAGCAAGAGTAATTGGTGTTAAAGCCCTGCAAAAATTGCTTTTTCTAAGTTGAATTCAAATGAAAAAAGGGACAAATCCCTTCGGACTGTCCCAATATTAGTTAATCGTACTGATTTCTTAATTAATCAATCAATCCATCATGGCATTCTGAAGCAAGAATTGCTCTGAATTAAAATGGTTTCGGTTAGTTATTACCTCTTTAAGTACTTTTTTGAATTTCACTTCTTTTTGTAGAAGTAAAATCAATTCTGAAAAGAAACTAGATACTTCTCTTTGATTGGCTACTGGATAATAGAAATAGGCTGTCTTTTCAGCCGAAGAAAATCTTAAATTCAAACTTTTAGGTTTCCCTGCTTCACTCAATCCCCTGAAAAGTGGGTAAAGTGCCTCACAATTCTCCTCAAACTTGCACATTCCCTGCATCACCAAGCCAGATTTCTGATTGAAAATCTTTACGATTTCCTGCTGATTCACTGAAACTTTAGAGAAGCCATTGGCTAAACTAATCACCTGATCTGTCGATGAAGGATTTGTCTGAAGTAATGCGCTCATATTTGTGAGGTTTAGGTTGTAATAACGAATCAAAGGTAGAAGAGTTTTATTCACAAACCTATATTCCCTATAATATTTATAGGGTAAATAAGACTTAAAAACCAGTTTTGGCTCATAAGTATTTGACTGATAGACTTAAAGATTAATATTAATAAGTTGATCTAGTGCCTTATTCAAATCCAAATCATTCTTTGCGAAGCAAAATCGAAGAATTTTATGATCTTTCTTATCTGAGAAAAATACTGAAATAGGAATACTCGCCACTCCTATTTCCTTGGTCAATCGTACTGCTAAATCATAATCTGATTCCTGAGAAAGATGTGCGTACGACACCATTTGGAAGAAACTCCCCTGAGCAGGAATGAATTCAAAAGGAGTTGCCTTCAGTCCAGCACAAAAAAGATCTCTCTTTTTCTGATAAAAATCTGGAAGAGTCAAATACCGTGACGGCTCAGCTAAATAATCAGCCAAAGCATATTGTAAAGGTGTGGCTGTGCTAAAAGTCAAAAATTGATGAATCTTCCTAAATTCCTCCGTGAGTTTGGGTGGTGCTAGACAATAGCCAATCTTCCAACCCGTAACATGAAAAGTCTTACCGAAAGAGCCACAGACAAAAGTTCTTTCCCTCAACATTGGATGAGTCAAAAGCGATAGATGTGTTCGTCCATCAAAAGTGATATGCTCATACACTTCATCACTTACAAGCAATATATCCCTGTCCTGAATCAAGTCAGCTAGCGTATCGAGATCTTTGTGAGTCCATACATAGCCACTAGGATTATGAGGTGTATTGACCATAATCAATCTTGTTTTATCCGTAATGGCAGCCTTTACTTTTTCCCAGTTTACAGAAAAGTCAGGCATCTCAAGTGGAACGAATACTGGAATACCACCATTCAACTCTACAGCTGGCGCATAAGAATCGTAAGCAGGGTCAAATAGAATAACTTCATCACCCTTCTTCACAACGGCTGTCACAGCTGCATAAAGAGCCTCCGTAGCTCCAGAAACAACAGTTATTTCACTATCTGAATCTAAGTCAACTCCATGAACCAACTTAGTTTTTTCAGCAATTCGCTCTCTTAATATGGGGACTCCACTCATTGGAGCGTATTGATTATACCCAGCTTTCATGTATTTACTTACCAATTCTAGCAATTCTGGGTCGCAGTCAAACCCTGGAAATCCCTGTGAAAGATTAATCGCCCCATAATCAGAAGCGAGTTTGGACATCACTGTGAAAATAGTAGTCCCTACATGAGGAAGTTTAGATGAAATAGGCATAGTTCAAAACTATAGATTTTGAGGTAAGAATCTCATATCTGCACTAGAATTGAGGCTGGAATAATTATCATTTCCCGCAGATTTTCGCGGATTTGATAAGCTAGATGAATGATTTGCTGGTTCTATAACATCCGCCTTAATTCGCGTGTTTTTTCAGCGCATATCTGCGGGATTTTTTTTAATTGAGTTAAAGTAAGTCGAAGCAATTTTGAAAATTGAACTTTGATCCTAGTCAATTGAACTTTGAGTATTGATCATTTAAAGGCATTTTTAACTACTTTTGCCTCGCTTTACCCAACCCAATATAACTTTAAACTCTATCCCACATGCGTGATATTAAACTAGTAGAAGTACGATCTGAGTTAGCTGCAGGCACCCGGGGAGCAAGTATGGGCATTGATGCATTGAAGATTGCAAGCTTAGACAAGAAGTCAGATTTCTTCACTCAGTTTGATCCTATCAACGTTCAGGACGCAAACAGTTTTCTCTGGAAAGGGAATAATTTCCCACACGCCAAGTACATAGATGGCGTTTATCAGGTACTCAAAAACGTCTATACTACCATAGAATCACTACGAATGGAGAAGAAATTCCCAATTGTGCTAGCTGGCGATCATAGTACAGCCGCTGGAACTATCATGGGAATCAAAGCTGCAGATCCTGATAAGCGTTTAGGCGTGATTTGGATCGATGCTCATGCGGATTTGCATACTCCTTATACTACTCCTTCGGGAAATATGCATGGAATGCCCTTGGCGATGGTGTCGCAACTTGACAATATAGATTGCCAGGTAAATGAACCAACTGAGGATACAATCGCGATATGGAAAAAAATAAAAACCATTGGTGGTGACTTCCCAAAAATTCTCCCAGGTGATATTGTATTTATCACAGTGCGTGATACAGAAGATCCGGAGGATCATTTGATCAAAAATTACGGCATCAAAAATTTCAGCACTCAGGAGGTTCGTACAAAAGGAATTGATCAAATCGCTTCTGAAGCCCTGGAAACACTGAAAGATTGCGATCAAATCTACATTTCATTTGATGTGGATAGCTTGGATAGCTCCATTTCTGTGGGAACTGGGACTCCGGTTCCTGATGGCTTGACCGTTCAGGAAGCGATAGAATTAAACGTCAAACTCATTCAAGATAAGCGAGTGTGTTGTTGGGAAATCGTAGAAGTGAATCCAACGCTCGACTCAGAGAACTTAATGGCCGAGAATGCTTTTGAAGTCCTCGAAGCGACTGTTAAAAGCTTGGTGGATAATTTTTAAGTTATTTTATCACAGAGGGCACAGAGGTTTCGCAGAGAGCGCGGAGTTTTGCGCAGAGAACACTGAGAAAAAAACAATTATGATTGACAAAGATCTCATACTCGAAAATGAACTTGCCACAAGAGTGATTGGTATAGCAATAGATGTCCATAGTCAATTAGGGCCTGGACTTTTGGAGAATGCATATAAGCAAGGTTTAGCATTCAAGCTCAAAAATGAAGGTCTTTCCATCGAAGTATAAAAGAGTATGCCACTGATTATGGATGGAGTCGAGTTAGAAAATGGTTACTGCATTGATATTTTAGTGGAAAGAAAGCTAGTTTTGGAGCTGAAAGCTGAAGAGAGAACTACAGATTTTCATTTTGCACACACTCAATTACCTCAAACTTGGAAATTTCAAATTAGGGCTCTTAATTAATTTCAATGTTCCTAGATTAAAGCCTGGGATTAGAAGAGTAATAAATACTAAATAATTACACTTAATAAATTCACAGCGGCCTCTGTGTTCCCCTCAGTGCCCGCTGTGGTTAATTAATATGGACATACAAGAAACAATCAACCAAGGCATTCAGCTTGCCTTTCAGAACATATTCAATCACGATCTTCCTTTGGATCAGATTAGCCTCGCTCCTACGCGAAAGGAATTTGAAGGTACTTACACCTTCGTGGTCTTTCCATACCTCAAAGTATCTAAAGCAACTCCTGAAGCTACCGCCAATCTGATCGGCGAATACCTAAAGGATAATGTGGCTGAAGTAGCAGGCTTCAATGTGGTAAAAGGTTTCCTGAACCTGGAATTGAATAAGATGATTTGGGTGGATGTTTTCCAGAAGCTTTTTGCTAACGAAAATGTAGGTCAACTTCCTGCAAACGGCCAGAAAGTGATGGTGGAATATTCTTCACCGAATACTAACAAACCATTGCACTTAGGACACCTTAGAAACAACTTTCTGGGTTTCTCAGTAGCAAATATCCTAGAAGCAAATGGCTACGAGGTCATCAAAGCTAATTTGGTAAACGACCGCGGAATACACATTTGTAAGTCCATGGTGGCTTATCAGCATTTTGGCAATGAGGAAACTCCTGAATCTTCTGGACTGAAAGGAGATCATTTGGCAGGTAAATACTACGTGATATTTGACCAGAAATACAAAGAGCAAATTGCTGAACTGAAGGATCAAGGTCAATCTGAAGATGAAGCGAAAAAGAACGCTCCCCTCTTCCTAGAGGCTCAGGATATGCTTCGCAAATGGGAAGCAAATGACGAGGAGGTAGTTTCGCTTTGGAAGCTGATGAACACATGGGTTTATGCTGGGTTTGAAAAGACCTACGAGCGTATGGGGGTTACCTTTGACAAGTATTATTATGAGTCTGACACTTACCTCTTAGGTAAAGATATAGTAGCTGAAGGCTTGGAAAAAGGAGTCTTTTTCAAGAAAGACAATGGCTCAGTTTGGGTGGACTTGACTGCTGAAGGGCTTGATGAAAAGCTAGTTCTTCGTGGGGATGGCACCTCAGTGTACATCACCCAAGACATGGGGACTGCTGATTTAAAGTACGATGATTTCGGAATTAGCAAGTCAGTATATGTAGTTGGAAATGAGCAAGATTACCACTTTGATGTTTTGTTTAAGATCATGCGAAAACTAGGCAGACCTTATGGAGATGGCTTGTCTCATCTTTCTTATGGAATGGTTGATTTGCCTACAGGCAAAATGAAGTCGCGTGAGGGAACTGTAGTAGATGCAGATGACTTGATGCAAGAGATGGTGGATACCGCTGCTCAGCATACGAAAGAGTTGGGAAAAATCGATGGCTTCAATGAGGCGCAAGCAACTGAGCTTTACGAAACTCTTGGAATGGGAGCTTTGAAATACTTCCTATTGAAAGTAGATCCTAAAAAACGCATGCTTTTCAATCCTCAGGAATCCATAGAATTCCAAGGAAACACGGGTCCTTTTATCCAATATTCTCACGCAAGGATAGCTTCTATTTTACGTAAGGCAGATCAAATCGGAGTTGACTATAAGCATACTGATTTCTCTACTCTAGCTCATATTGAAGAATCAGAATCTAGTTTGATTTATCTACTCAATGACTTTGAGAAGAGAATCTCCCAAGCTGGATTGGATTATTCTCCTGCTATTTTAGCACAATACCTTTTCGATTTGGCGAAGGAATACAATAGATTCTATGCGGATCTTCCTATATTTCTGGAAAATGACCCAACAATTCTCGCTTTCCGAGTAGCGCTTTCGGCTCATACTGCCAAAACCCTAAAGAAAGGAATGCAACTATTAGGAATCGCTGTACCTGAACGAATGTAATATCTAAGATGCTTTTGGTGTCAATTCCTGGTATGATTAGTACCTATCTATAATTTTCACAATTAAAGCCGGCCTGAGACAATCAGGTTCGGATTAGGCTATATGACTTCTAAAAATAAAAGAATAAAAAATCTAGTATTTCTTGGATGCCTCCTTTTACTAGTCAGTGCTTATGCTATCAGTAAGACGCATTCCCGAGTAGTTAAAACGGAATCTATATCTGAAAACACCATGGAAAAATCATTTTTTGATTTCAAAATGAAAGACCTCAATGGAAAGGAAGTTGACTTCAGTACCTTCAAAGGCAAAAAGATCATGATAGTGAATGTAGCTTCCAAATGTGGGTACACGCCTCAGTATGAAGCCTTACAAAAGTTATATTCAGAGAACAGTGACAAACTTGTGATTTTAGGTTTTCCGGCCAATAATTTCGGAGGACAAGAGCCAGGCTCAAATGAGGAAATTCAAACCTTTTGTTCTGAGAATTATGGCGTGACTTTTCCGATGTTTGAGAAAGTTTCTGTGAAAGGTTTCGACAAGCACCCACTTTACAGATGGCTATCAGATGCAACTATGAATGGGTGGAACAACGAAGAACCAAGCTGGAATTTTTGCAAATATATGTTGGATGAAAAAGGTGAACTGATCAAGTTTTTCCCTTCTAAAGTAGAACCATTGGATCAAGAAATTATTGATATCATCAACGCTTAATCAGAACCTTTACAGCTGAGTGAAACAAACTATTCAAACAAAAAAAGAAGCCTGGCTGCATTCAGTTAGGCTTCGTACTTTACCCTTAGCTCTGGCAAGTATTTTTGCTGGGTCATTTTTAGCAGCATACAAGTCAGTTTTCCGTTGGGAAATCTTGCTCTTTGCATCGCTTACCACGATCTTTCTTCAGATACTTTCTAATCTGTCCAATGACTATGGGGACAGTATTCATGGTGCTGATCATCAGGATCGTCAAGGACCAATGAGAGCAGTTCAGTCTGGTTTGATTTCTTTACCTGAAATGAAGAAAGCCATGTACCTGTTTGGGGCATTGGCCTTTATTTCTGGTTTGATTCTGCTATTTCTAGCTATTCAAGACTGGGTTCTGTTTGGCATATTTCTAGGAATGGGGTTAGCCGCTATCTGGGCTTCCATTTCTTATACTTCGGGAAATAACCCGTATGGTTATGCTGGTTTTGGAGATATTTCTGTTTTTGTTTTCTTTGGGCTAATGGGAGTTTACGGTACCTATTTCCTTCACAGTTTGGCATGGGATGATTCGGTCATTTGGATAGGGATTGCCCTAGGGCTTTTCAGTGCGGCTGTGCTGAACATCAACAATATTCGAGATATAGAGTCAGATCAGACTGCAGGCAAACGATCCATACCTGTGAGAATCGGAAAAAATGCGGCAATTGTCTACAATTGGTTTTTGATATTGGGAGGTAATTATTGCCTGTTTATTTTTGCTTTTATCACCAACGAATGGACCTCTCTCCTAGCTCTAGCTGTTTTTCCGATGATGATAAGAATTGGAATTAATGTTCAAAAAGGCAAGGACTCTGAAGCTATAGATCCTAACCTGAAGAAAATGGCGATCAGTACCTTAGTATGGGTTATCCTATTTGGAATAGGTTTAGTTTTTTTAGGAAAAAGCTGACAAAAGTCCTTTTCTTATCCTCTTATTTGGGGTAATTTGGTATAAACAATTCAGCGCTGATATGACTAAAGTACTTGTCCCTTTCGATTTCTCAGAGCAAGCTCAAAATGCTCTGGATTTATCTGCTAACCTGTCTAATAAATTTGACAGTGTTGAGATTACAGTTTTGCACGTCATCGAAGTTCCTTCCACAGCTGGAATGGGCACCATGGGTGGCGGAGAAATGATTCCTGACTACGAAAACCAAATCTTCTTCATTGAACTCATGGATCGCCGCAAAGCTCAGTTTAAAGAACTAGAGAGAAAGCATGCGGGAAATAATTATGCATTTAAAACCAAGATAGTCTTGGGAAATGCGTTTCAAAGCATATCCTCCGCTATTGTAGAGGAAGATCCAGACTTGGTTGTGATGGGTTCGAAAGGATCCAGCGGCATGGAGGAGGTTCTTATAGGAAGTAACACTGAGAAGGTGGTACGCTCTTCACATTGTCCAGTATTGACTGTGAAAGCTGCTGCCAATCCTGAAGCATTTAAGAAGATTGTATTTGCCAGTGATTTCCGTGAGGATCAGGATGAATTAGCAGGTCGTCTGAAATCACTTCAAAAATGGTTTGATGCTGATCTCTATCTAGTTATCATTAATACCCCTGGTAGTTTTGAAACCACACGTGAGTCGGCTGCTAGAATTAAGAAATTTGCCAATAAGTATAACATTGAGCATGCAGTTGCAGAGATTTACAATTCAAATTCAGAGGAAGCTGGAATTGTGGAATTTGCAGAAGACATAGATGCAGATATGATAGCGATGGCAACACATGGTAGATCTGGACTGATTCACCTGTTTACAGGAAGTATCGCAGAAGATGTGGTCAATCATGCAAAGCGTCCTGTTTGGACATTTAAGATTAAGTAATTCACTAATAAGAATAACCTTACCTACTCTTCGGGGTAGGTATTTTCATTTGATTATGGCAAAGAAAAATAACGATTGGAAAAAGCGAGATGGTGTGGTCTATTCCACCAGTGATGACTTCGAATTTCAAACTGGGGATGAGGAGAGCGACGAAACCTTAGCCTCCAATCAGCAAAATCTAAAAGTATTACTGGATAAAAAAGCACGTGCTGGCAAGAAGGTAACCCTTATAGAAGGCTTTATAGGAAGTGATGATGATCTGAAAGAGTTGGGGAAAATGCTCAAGAATAAATGCGGTGTAGGTGGATCAGCAAAGGATGGAGAAATTCTTATCCAAGGTGATCACCGCGACAAAGTAGTTCAAGTTCTACAGGCTGCTGGATATAAGGCTAAAAAGTCAGGAGGTTGAGTTACATAAAAATAGGGCAAAGGCCATTCACTATGCCTTTTTTACCTTTTCATAGTCAACCAAAGGCACTATTGTAGATTAATACTGAATAGGTTCAAAGAAGATCGTTGCGATCAAAAACGATATCACCGAGACTACAAAACCAACCATGAAGATGTTATAACTTTTGCGAAGCAGGCGATACTTCTCTGATAGCACTCTTCCTAGATGATAAATATCAGTAATCATACTGTCGTAAAGGTAATTTCCATCCTCCATCAAAGCATGCATTCCTTCTTTGTATTCGGTAAGTGACATTTCATGGAAATTCCCAAAATAAAGCAAATTGCCCTGCTTTTTGGTGATATCTTCCTTCGTCACTACACCTCTCGTTACTTTGGGACGTGTAGCTAATATAGCGAAGACCATCGCTGTGAGACAGGTCACAATCAGCAAAAACGTAGGAATCATATAGTTTGGATATTCCTCTAGTTTTCGAATCAAGACCGTGACGACGATCGAAATAATAATCGAATTCACAGAGATCATGATGTTGGCCTTATTGTCTGCCAAGGAAGAAAGCTCCAGATGATTTGTGGAAGTGACACGGAACATCGTTTCTACTCCCCGCTCAGACTTCTTCTTGTCCTTATTTTTTTTCTTTCCTTTAGCACTAGACCCTGAATCTTCTCCTGTTTCTTTGATTTTCATTTCTATAAGTTCCAAATTTTTTTCCTTTCCAGGTTGCAAAAACTCCTTTGCATATCCAGTATGGTAATGATGAGACATCATAAAAACCTTACTGGCTTTTAACCAATCAGTAAGAGATATTTTCCCGTTCCCGCAATTTTCATTTTCTTTTTTCAAGAGCAGCGTTTGATCAAAAAAGCGATCTGAGCTCAAATGATACAAATCTGAATCACATATAATCTCTTCAAGCAGGTTTTGAGGATTTTGAGGAACGCGTGTAGCTAGAATAATAGACTTTATCCTATCGACTCTTTCCTTGCTCACACCCAATTCGAGTAAGTAATCCTGCGCCATTTCAGCTCCACGCATTTCATGCCCTTCACGGGTTCCTTCCCAATATCCGACATCGTGCATCCAACCTGCAAAAAACAAATCTTCTTGCTCCTCCTCCTTCAACTTATAATAGTCTCCTATCTCTTTGACTTTCTCTACAATCTGTAAGGTATGGTCCAGGTTATGAAAGCAAACTTCGGATTTCTGCCGATTTTCAAACATCTCCCGGATCCAGGATTCAAATTTTTCCAATTGTTTATCCACAGCTATTGACTTATTTTGAACATACTATATTCAAGGTAATTAGTAACAAATTAACAATGATGTATTTTGCTAAGATATTAGTCTTACTTCTATTTCTAAACACACAATGTACCTCTAATGATTCGGAGTTGGGGAAAATGCCATTTCCTGAAGGTTATGATCTGGAAAAATTCCAGAAAATCAAGCTTCAACATGACATGGAAGAGGTTTCTGGCTTGGAGTGGGTTGGAGCAGATCAGCTATGGGCTATAGAAGATGAATCTTCCATTATCTATAGGTTAGATCCTGAAACAGGCAAAATCCTGAAGAAGGGTAAATTTGCAAAAAATAAGGATATAGAAGATTTATTGGTGGTGGATGGCGTAGCCTGGGTCCTCCAGAGTAATGGAACACTCTATGAAGTCAATTCTCCACTTACAAAAAACACAGAAACTAGTGAGCATCATTTTCCTATCAAAGAAAAAAGAGACTTGGAAGCAATTGTTTCCTCTAAGACAAATTTGTATGTATTCTGCAAGGCATGCAAATGGGACATTGGACCTGAACAAGCCTCCATTTTTCGGTTTGACCTGATATCCAAAAGCTATGATCCCCTCCCCTTCGCAACATTGAAAAGAGAAGAAATACAGCCTTTACTTGTTGGACAAAGCACAAAAGAATTAGATATCCAGCCTTCAGCAGCTGCTCTCCATCCTATAGAAAACCTATTCTATATACTTTCCTCAACTGGCAAATGGTTGTTGATAACCGACACAGATTTTAAACCTATAAAAGTATTTCTGCTTAACTCTAAGACTTTTAAACAGCCAGAGGGAATAACCTTTGACCCAAAAGGGAATATGTACATATCAAATGAAGCTCAGGACGGTGAACCAAACATTCTGAAATTTGATTATCATCCATGAAGAAAATTGTCCTCCTCCTCATTTTTAGCATTGTTTCCACTTTTCTCATAGCTCAGGAGGCACCTCGAAAGTTTCGTATATACTTGATCGGTGATGCAGGCGAAATGGAAAATGGGCATCACCCAGTGGTAGAGGATATTCGCAAGAAACTTCAAAATGAAGAAAACTCTACTTCACACATCATCTATTTGGGTGACAATATTTACCCGAGAGGAATGCCTAATTTTGAAGAGGATAATAGGGATCAAGCCGAACTGATATTAAAAACACAACTCGATCTGTACCAACACCTGTCTGGGAAAATCTGGATGGTACCTGGCAATCATGATTGGGAACAGGGAAAAACTGATGGCTGGAATGCAGTACTTCGTGCTGAAGAATACGTGCTGGATAATTATCCAGAAGACAAAGTACTGTGGATTCCGAGTGGTGGTTGTCCTGGCCCGAATGTAATAGAGCTGGACACGGAGACTATACTCATCACTTTAGATAGCCAATGGTGGCTTCACCTCAAAGACAGACCAGCTGCAGATTCAGACTGTGGTTACAAGTCCGAAGAAGAGGTTTTAGCTGAAATAGGTTATGTATTAGAGGAAAATCAGGATAAAACCATCCTAGTTGCTATGCATCATCCTCTTCGATCCTATGGCCCTCACAACGGTGGTTATAGCTGGAAAGATCATCTATTTCCCCTAACAGTCAAATCTCCAAATCTTTATATACCGTTACCTATTATCGGTTCCATCTATCCTTTGTATAGAAGCTGGTTTGGGGACATTCAAGATCTTTCCCATCCCAAATATGAAGCAATGATCCAAGCTATGGATAGGATCTTTGACACACATCCGAATGTGATCCAAGTTGCCGGCCATGAGCATGGATTGGCCTATACTCGTGAGGATAATGTGCACTATATAATCAGTGGAGCTGGAGCAAAAAGTACTTATATCAAAAAAAATAATACCGCTGAATTTACTTACACCAAGCAAGGCTATGCGGCTTTGGATTTTTATGAAGACCATGAGGTAAGAATTACATTTTTTGATCCGCTAAAGGAGGAACCACTTTATGAGACTCAATTGGTCAAACCCTTTGCAGATAATATTTCGGAATTAGAACTTTTCAGCCGCAACCTACCAGATGAAGTCACTCGACCTATTTCTACGCAGTACCTACACGGAAAAGGTTACTACAATTTCTTAGGAAAAAACTACCGGGAAACCTGGGCTATACCAGCCACTTTTAAAGCAATCGACATTACTCAGGCCAAATCAGGCTTGACCATCATCAAAAAAGGTGGGGGAATGCAAACTCGCTCCTTGAGACTTGCAGACCAAGATGGGAAGGAATATGTAATGCGTTCCATCAACAAATATCCTGAGAACGCACTTTCTGCACCTCTCAGGCAGACTATTGCCAAAGAGATAATTCAGGATCAAATTTCTTCCTCTCACCCCTATGGTGCATTGGCAGTGGCGAGACTTGCTGAGGAGGTTGGGATAGTTCATACAAATCCTAAGATTGTCTATTTGCCTGACGATCCATTGCTGGGGATTTATAGAAAAGATTTTGGCGATGAATTGTACCTGTTTGAAGAGCGAGAAATAGCCGGTAAAGATGATCCTGATGATGTAGAATTTTTCAGCACAGACAAAATGCTCAAAAAGATCCGTGATGATAACGATCATCAAGTCAAGCAGAAAACGGTTCTGAATGCTAGGATTTTTGACCTTTGGATCGCCGATTGGGATAGGCATGATGACCAATGGCGATGGATAGGTGAAAAAGGAAAAAATGGCTGGGAGTTCACTCCTATGCCTAGAGATAGAGACCAGGCTTTTTTCCTGAACCAAGGTTTGTTTCCAAAGATTGCGAGTCGAAAATGGGCAAGTCCCAAGTTTCAGGGATTTGACTTTGAAGCTCCTCATTTTGTTTCTGGCTTCATGTTCAACGGTAGGTATTTTGACAGGAGGTTTCTCAATGAGCTAGATCGGGAGGATTGGGAGAAGGCCTTGGATAAAGAAACCGCAAAGATGACCGATCAAGCGATCTCAGAAGCATTCAGAGACTGGCCAGAGGAAGTATCAGCGAAAGCTTCGCCTGAGATTCAGGCGAAGCTTAGACAGCGTAAAACCTGGCTTAAGGAAGAAATGCTCAAGCACTATGCTTTCCTCTCAAAGGATGTAACTGTAACTGGATCTAATAAAAATGAAGACTTTGAAATTAAATATCACAAGGACGGACGTGTAGAAGTAGAAGTCAGAAAAATCGATAAGTCTGGAGACTTGGAGCAGAAACTTTACCATAGAACTTTCTTGCCTGAGGAAACTGAGGAAATTCGGCTTTATGGATTAAAGGGTGACGATAATTTCAAGTTTAAGGGTGAAGGACCAGGTAAAATCAAAGTGAGGGTGATTCCTGGTAAAGGCGAAAAAACCTATGAAGACAAGGGAAGCACAAAAAGGAAGAATACGCTCATCTACAAAAATCCTAAAGATGCGGTTCCCATCGAACTTGGTGAAAGCGCTAAAATCAAATATGCACCGTCTTTATCCTATTTAACTTACAATCGGAAAGAATTCAAGTATGATAAGCTCATGCCTCTTGCTTCTGTAGCAATCAATAAGGACGATGGAATCTTCTTAGGCGCAGGAGTACTTTGGGAGAAGCAAGGATTCAAAAAAGAACCATTTGCCATACAGCAATCTATTGTAGGGAATTACGCAATAAAATCCAGTGCATTTAATATAGAATACAATGGTCATGCTGTAGATATCCTAGGGAATCTTGATCTGGTTTGGAAGGCTGATGTACGTGCTCCAGACTATGCTTTTAACTTCTTTGGATTAGGAAATGAGACCAACTACGACGACGATACTTACAACGTAGATTACTATAGATCTAGATTTCGTTGGTATGAATTATACGGAGGCTTACAAGCAAAACTGGGAGAAAGCGGAAGTTTTACAGTAGGCCCACATTATCAGGTTTATCGTTTTGACCCAGATGACAATGCCGACAAATTCATCACCTCACCTGAAAGTGGCCTGGATCAGATCATACTTGACAAAGCCAAATTCTATACTGGCCTTTCGGGTAAAGTAGTTTTTGACAGAAGAGATCATAAAGCGCTTCCTACTAGAGGACTATACTTTGAAGGAAAAGCGAAAAGAATGTGGGGACTTAATGATCATTCTCAGAATTTCACCAGTATAGACGGGGAACTTGCCTTGTATTGGTCATTCCGATACCCATCTAGATTAGTCTGGGCTAGCAGATTTGGGGCTGGTAAAAACTGGGGGAACTATGAGTTTTTCCAAGGCCAAACGCTGGGAGGTCTAAATAATCTCCGCGGCTACAGAAGGTACCGCTTTAATGGAGATGCTGTGGTCTACAATAATACCGAAGTTAGAATTCGGGTATTCAATTTAAATACCTATATACTTCCGGCTACCGTTGGCGTGTTGGCATACAATGATATTGGTCGTGTATGGGTCAAAAACGAAGAATCAGACAAATGGCACAATTCCTATGGAGCAGGAATCTGGTTAGCTCCGCTTAATCAATTGGTAGCTACTTTCTCTGTAGGATTCAACGAGGAAGAATTCTTACCCTTCTTTTCCTTCGGATGTCAATTTTGATATATCATCTTCCGTAGTATTAGATTTCGGGGTCACGGATACACGAATAGCACGCAGACCATGCACTCCTTGCATCTCCTCCAGTTCCAGCTCTTCAATTTGATCTTCTAGCTGTCCTTTATTCTGTAGGTAATTAATGAAATCCAAGTATTCTTTGGCCTCCCGCTTCTGCGAATAGACAATAGCTATTTTACCTGGCTGCACCAGGCGTTCTTGAGTTCCTGAAACCAGCGCTTTGTCAATTCGCTTTTTCATGATTTCATATCGAATATTATAAGCCCCTTCCACATCGAACTTTCGCTCATCCAGTCTGAAACTGATGGAAATAGGTGTACTATGTGCCAGAATGAGTTGAGTGATTTCCAGTGGACTTTCCAATTCAGGTTTCTTTTTCTCAATTAGATGAAAGACCTCTATCAAGCTCTGAAGCTGCCAAAGCCTTAAGTTTTTCAGGTAAATCTTATCAAACTTTTGATTTTTCACCAAGGATTGACCTATGTAAATATTGTATTCAATGCCATCGGTTTTAAACTTCTCAAAATAGTGAGGGAAAATTTGCTGGATCTTCATTTCCTGCTCATCCATGAAAGCGCCCACTGTATGGTTGATTAACTGAAGGCTTTTTTCAAAAGCTCTTCGGTGCTGATTGACAATCTCAAGTTGTGGATCCAATCCATCAAAGTATGCTTTCACCTCCCCTTTCAAGTCATCGTATGTTTCACTTAGGTGGAGAAATGTAGGTTCTAACTCCCGATGAAAAAACTCTGTGATCCGTACTTCTTCCTCACTGAGCAAAATCAGATTAATCTTACGTTTGTATTCATCAATTTGGTCGATCAGACTGTCTAGCAAAGGCAAGTAATGCAACTTACCAGCGAGTTCTAAAATAGCCTTTCCCCTATCCAATTGGATAACAAAGTCATCATGGATTGCTCTATTTCGCTCAATCGAAGAGTTTTTGACATCAACCGCCGCATACAATGGATAGACATCCTTGAAAAGTATAGGCTTGATCTCAGGACTTTTTCCTTCTTCTTCCTCTAATACATAATCCAAGGCAATTTCGTCGAATTTCCACTCCACTACAGGGTGAATTGCGGTGAAGTTCTTCCTGATAATGGCTTTAATTTTATAATCAAGATTTTCAGCTTGCCTATTTAGAGCAAGAGAAAGTGAAGGAGCTAATTGATCCAATGTGTGAAGCATCAAAGGATCAAATTTGCCTTTTTCGAAGGAACATATTTCTAAAACCCCCACCAGGTTACCATTATGGCGCAATGGATACAGTATTATTTCCTGCAGCCCCATGTCTAGAACACGATTTACTAGTGGCAATTCATCTCCTGCTTTCTGAAGATCTTTAAGAAAAATTGGCTTTTTCACATTAGATAGAAATTCCATGATCGCATGGTAAGGTTCGTCACTACCAGGTGTAAAAAGCTGTCGAATCAAATAACTGTAAGCTAGCCGACTTTCAGACATTATTATCCTACCGGATATATTTTGAAGAACTGCCAAACCAACCTTTAAACCACCTCTATTCAATAGACTTTTCACAGAGTCCTCTACGATCCACATGAACTCTTCTGCACTTACCTGATCTTGCTTGAGTACGGCTTCATTGAGTGTTGCGACACTTTGAGACACTGTCAAATCATTTGCTTCCATGATTATAAAACCGTGAAATTCGAAAAGATCTAAAGGGAGCAATTCTTTGATGCGCTCTAGTTCAAATTGGTAAGGTTCCGCTTTGGTACAGAAATCCGAATGATCTTCAAGCTTAGGAAGTGGAGCTTTTGCACCTATTCGAACAAACTGAGAATTCAGTTCAATTTGGTAATGTCTATTTACACCATCATTTCCCCTGAACTTGAAAATCATTGGAGGAAATTGATTCATTTTTATTCCATAAAACTGATTTAGAATCATGCCATATATATGAACCATTTTATCAAATGAGACCCGTTCATAATCTAAATCGTCGGGAGCCTTAATTCCTCCATATTCATCTAAAAATTGCGCTTTAAAGGCAGGAGTAGCGTAAATAGGAGTATATTCAAAAGGTTTGGAGATCGCTAGAATCTTCTTGTCCTCCTGTCCAGAAAGTGGAAATAAGGAACTAAGAATCAAACCAAAGCCAAGTCTATTTTCATCAGTCGTTAAAACTTCAGGATTGATGTCAGCTTCCAGCAACTGAGGGAAATTTCTTATGCGATTTAAGTAATCGTGATACAGGCAAGTGCTAGGATGAATATTGTCTGCAAGTGCTTCCCATCTTTCAAGTAAAAGCTTAAAGTCTAAAAAAGAGCTGTTGATATTCCCTTTGATTTTATCCAGTGAATCCATTTGTAACTAGTCAGTTACTGGAAAATACCTTTTTTAAAGAAGATAAGTTCAATAACGACTACTTATCATCCAGATTCCTCACGTCTACACTGACCTTCATTTCCTGCTCACTTCCACTATAGACGATTCCTTTTAGAGGGGTTACGTCTGCAAAATCTCGCCCTACTGCCACACGGATGTGCTTATCGTTGACCAGGAGATTATTTGTCGCATCAAACTCCACCCATTCGTGCCCTGGAATATATACTGCAATCCAAGCATGTGAAGCATCTGCACCTATTAATTTTGGCTTACCTGGAGGAGGCAAAGTCTCTAAATAACCACTGACGTATCTCGCTGATAAGCCAATTACCCGTAAGCAGGCCAGAGAAAAATGTGCAAAATCCTGACAAACTCCTTTTTTGTGTTTAAACACTTTTTCCAGCGGAGTACTGATATCTGAGAATCCCGGAGTAAAAGCAAAATCACGAAATATCCGAGTATTCAGATCAAGCATCGCTTCCATTATTGGTCGCTCCGGAGTGAAAGATTTCAACGTATAAGCACGTATCCCATCCACAAATTGAACGTGGTTCGACTCTAAGTAATATTGTCGGACATCCGTAGAAGTTTCTGTGGAATGAAGTAATTCGACCACTTTTTCCCAAGGCATTGTTTTGGAAGGTTTCACCGAAATCCATGATGGAACCTTGAGTTCAACGACACTTTTGGAGCTTACAGTTAGATTTTTATGAGATCTTTCCACAGAGAAATACAGGTACTTATTTCCAAAAAAGTCGGTCCTCTCTATCTCTGAACTAGGTTTAGGAGTGATCTCACAGGAGTATTCTTCCACATTCTGAAAAGGTAGATTTGGAGGAATTTGGAACATCAGGTTATGACAAAGAGTAGCTGGGAACTCGTAGATATAATCTGTGATATGGGTGACTTTATATTTCATGTGTTTATACTTGATTTTTAATGGTCACATGCACTCCCAGCTGATGCCAGTCGGATGGGGAATCTCGCAAGGAGTTTAATCATCTTGTCGTGTGACGCTTGAGTCAGACTTGATTTCATATCTCAGGAATTACAGAGGATTGAATCATACTGTATCTAGTGTCAGTGTGACTAAAATATTTCTCGTAAATAAAATCAGAAGTTTCGTGCAGAAGGCCAATGATCTGATTCAAAAGAGCTGTTAATTCATCAAATTCTTGGCTATCTTCATTAGGTACACACAGAGATTGGATGTCACACAATCTAATTTTGGTGATTGCTTCTAATAGCTTCTTACGCTCCATACTGAAAAGTTCTTTTTCATCTTGATTTGGAAGTGTTTTCAGGTGACTGTCAATCTCCAGCAATTGGAAAATAAGTGACCTTGGGTTGTCTTCATGCAAAATCAACAAACTCAGTACGCCATGCATCTCAAGATTGGATCGGTAGCGATAACGGTAAGTGACCAAGCTTTCATTGCAACGCAGTGTATCCTCCATCAACTCTTTATTTGATTCAGAATCAAAGGATTTACTAAGCATTCCCCTCAAAATCATACAGTTATTAGCAGCAGACTCAATAAATCGCCCAATATTTAATAAATGCCAAGTGGGTTCACGCGTCATATTGTCAATATTCAGCCCATAGAAAGCCATCAATTTCACCACCATATTATCCAAGCTTTGGTATGCTTGCATTAGAGTCGTGTCTGCTTTGCGCATTCGAGTGAGCTCTTCCGAGATACTGTCTAATATCCTCCAAGTATCCAAACTCAACCTATCTCTAACTGAGTAAGCATTAGTAAGAAAGGATTGAATGGAATAAGCTATGCTACCAGATTTCTTCACATCATGCACTAAAGCAAGCAATTCAGCTTCTGGGTTTTTCAGATTCTTTTTGACAGTGAATCCTGGTAACGTGCCTGTCATCACTGTGAGCGTTTGTAGTAACGTGCTTAAGACTGGGTTCTCATGAATGTGAATATCCTCGTCCACTTCATTGTACGAAAGTAAGGTCATACGCATCAGACGCACCGAATATGCTGATCTTTCTAGATATCTACCCAGCCAAAATAAACGCTCTCCAGTACGACTTGGAAGTACATTTCGAACCAATGGCTGAATTTTTATAGGCTTTGTAATGGAAGTTGTGACATCCTTTCCTTTGCCTAGCACCCAAGTATCTTTACTGATTCCACCTGTTTGATTAGATACTAAAAATGCACCTTCTTCTGGAGAACTTCGTGAGAGTCCACCTGGCATTACTTTATAACTCTTATTTTCAGAGTCAGCAACAACGTAACTTCTGAAAACAGCATTTCTTGCTTCCAGTTTATTATTGATCCACGAAGGGGTAGTCGAAAATTCTACCATCTCCTGCCCTACGTACATGTATGGACTACGGCGAATTTCTCGCTTCAAAAGTTCCAACTCAGCTTTCGAGAGATCTCCTCCGAAAACAGATTTCTTCTGTGTTCCTCGGTAAATATTCCGGATCACCAATGTGTCAATATGTTCGAAAACATATTTCATTTCCTTAGGTTGACCACACCACCAAGTAGCTACAGATGGCAAAATAAGATCTTCACCTAGCAGATGCTTGCTGATTTTAGGCAAAAAGGCCATTAAACCCGGGTTCTCTAAAACTCTACATCCCAGTGGGTTAATCACCAGAACTTTTCGTTGTCTTACTGCTTCCATAAGACCTACTACTCCGAGGTGTGAATCGTTTCTATATTCCAAAGGATCACAAAAAACATCGTCCACGCGGCGGATAATTACATCGACTTTCTCAAGTCCTTTGATGGTTTTCAGCCAGACATATCCATCACTTACCGTCAGATCTTCACCAAAAGCCAGCGTAAATCCCATGAATGATGAGATGTATGCATGCTCAAAAAAGGTTTCGTTGGTAGGCCCAGGAGAAAGTAAAACTACTCTTGGGTTTTCCTTATTGTTAGTAGTTAGGTTACTAAGAGTGTTTTTGAAAGTCTGATAATATGACGTTATTTTCCTCGCATGATTTTCCCGAATCAGATCAGGGAAAACACGTGTCATCGCAGCTCGGTTTTCGAATGTATATCCCGAGCCAGAAGGAGCATCAGTTCTATCGTGTAGAACCCACATTTTACCATTTGGCCCACGCGCCAAATCGGAAGAATACTGGATGAGCTGTTGATCTCCATCCAATTTTATATTGTGAGCCTGCCTTAGGAAACCTCCATGATTGTAAACCAATTCAAATGGAATATGCCCCTCTTTGATAAGTGTCTGATCACCATATAAGTCACTAAGGACTAGGTTTAATAATTCAGTACGCTGAAGCAAACCTTTTTCAATTCCTTCCCATTCTTCACTGCTGAATACCATGGGAACAGGATCCAAAATCCACGGCCTATTCATGCCATTTGGATCTCCATAAACATTGTAGGTTACTCCATTTTCACGAAGCTGTCGACCAACTTCCTCGTGAAACTGTTCCATTTTCTCAGAGCCGATTTGCTCGTAGTATTTTGCCAATCGTTCCCAATGGGGATGTATTTTACCTTGGTCGGTTGCCATTTCATCCAGAAACGGCGCATTATTGAACATTTTGTCAATAAGATAAGACTCAATCATGTTTCAAAATTGACCCAAATAAGCTTGAAATAATAAACAATTATCGTTTTTTATACCGTCTGAGATCCATTGTATGCGGAAATTCAGGATTAACTACCTCTGGTGAATCGTCATAGGTTGTTTCCACATTCACTTTAGTGATATATCTTCCTGACTGCTGATCATCCTGCACAGCGGTTATAGGTTCATTAGGAGTTTTATTTATGGTATGACCAAAGTCAAAGAAGCGTGAAATCCTACGCGATTCAGCCTCATTGCTGTTGATAGGGAAATTGTCATAGCTTCTACCTCCTGGATGAACGACATGGTATTGACATGCTGCTACCGACTTCTTCGTCCAGGTATCATACAAATCAATCACCAGTGGCGTATCAATGCCAATGGTAGGATGCAAAGCAGAATAAGGCTGCCACGCTCTGTATCTGATGCCAGCAACAAACTCACCCTGCACACCAGTGTTCTTCAAAGGAATTCTATGTCCGTTGCAAAGCAAATGATAGCGAGAATCCGTCAAGCCAGTGATTTTTACCTGCAATCTTTCTAGAGAAGAATCTACATACCTAGCCGTACCGGTACTGGACATCTCTTCGCCCAAGACGTGCCAAGGCTCAATAGCCATCTTCATATCTATATGAATGTCTTCTACTTGTAACTCCCCAATGAAAGGGAAGCGAAAAGAGAAGAACGGATCAAACCAAGCGATGTCAAAATTGTATCCAGCGCCTTTCAGGTCATTAACAATCTCTGTCATATCCTTCTGACAATAATGAGGAAGTAGGAACTTGTCATGCAGAGAAGTTCCCCATCTTACTAGCTTATGCTTATATGGCTCTTTCCAAAACCAGCTCATCAATGAACGTATCAACAGCAACTGAACCATACTCATTCTATAATGAGGAGGCATGTCAAATCCTCTGAATTCAAGAATTCCAAGGCGTCCCGTGCTAGAATCTGGCGAGTAAAGTTTATCGATGCAAAACTCTGCCCGGTGAGTATTACCGGTAATATCTACCAGCAAATTCCTAAAAATCCGGTCAACCATCCAGAATGGAATTTCATTTTCTTTGCCGTCAGGTACCTGCTGAAATGCCAACTCTAGTTCATACAGCATATCGTCCCTGCCTTCATCCACTCTAGGAGCCTGACTAGTTGGGCCGATAAACTGAGTGGAAAATAGGTAGGACAAAGAAGGATGATGCTGCCAATAAGTGATGAAGCTTCGTAAAACATCTGGTCTCCGCAAAAGCGGGCTATTTTCTGGAGACGAGCCTCCTAGCGTGATGTGATTTCCACCACCCGTACCAGTATGCTTTCCATCCACATTGAATTTCTCGCTGATGAGACGCGATTCACGGGCTTTTTCATAGAGTATTCCATAATTATTCGTGATTTCCTTCCAGCTTTTTGCCGGCTGAATATTCACTTCGATTACACCAGGATCTGGAGTAATCATCATCTTTTCGATACGCTTATCCGAAGGAGGATCATATCCTTCGATCAAGATCGGAATTTCAAGCTTTTCGGCAGTTCGCTCCACTGCAGACACCAAATCAAGGTAATTCTCAATGCGGTTAAGAGGAGGAAAGAAAACAAACAACTTACCCTCTCTAACTTCAACTACTAGGGAGGTCTTGAAAATTCGCTTTGAATTCTTAGGTTTTACCTTGAATTCTGTTGATTTAGTGTCCGAATCTGGCAATTCGGGCACATCTGCAAATAAATCTGTTTCTGGCTTGATCGGCTCTTCTGCAGGCGGAGTAAATTCGATTGAGTCAAGAGGCAACCTTAATCCAGCTGGAGAATTCCCAGGCATCAGGAACAAATCCTTGCGCCTGAATTCCCAGCGGCAACTTTGCCACAGTTTTTCGTCGACATCCCATTCAAGGGGAATAGTAAATGCGACCGGTTTATCCAGACCTTCATTAAGCAATTCCGCCAATTTCTGACGCTCAAGAGGTGATTTAAGATCGTATTTGTATGGATCAATATTTACAGGGACTTTTCCTTCCTGCCAAATAAAGTAGAATGGATCCTCATATAGTGGAGTCAAATTGCTTTTGTCCAGGTTCAGCTGGCTAACCAATTCGGACATGAACTTCTCCGCATCGGCATCACCCATTCCATAATCCTTGGACAAATCAGCCATCAAAGCATCGTTATGCCACATGGGCTTCCCGTCTTTTCTCCAGAAGCAAGCCAATTTCCACCTAGGTAAAGGCTCACCGGGATACCATTTACCCTGACCGTATTGCATTAGTGCGCCTTCCCCGAATTCGCCTTTAAGTTTATGAAAAAGTGTATTGGAAAGGCTTCTCTTGTGCTCACCGTCTGCATCGGAATTCCATTCTGGCGCATCTTGATTGTCTACTGATACAAAAGTCGGTTCCCCTCCCATCGTAAGTCGCACGTCATTGGCAACCAAGTCTTCATCTACGGTATCGCCTACAGCTAGAATTTGTTCCCATTGCTCTTCAGAGTAAGGTTTGGTCACTCGGGGAGTTTCTTCAATTCTAGTAACTTCATTTTTGAAGAAAAACTCGGTCTCAGTTGGCTCAGACATACCAGAAATCGGCGCTGCATCCTGAGGATTTGGAGTACATGCAAGTGGAATATGCCCTTCTCCAGCAAATAAGCCAGATGTAGAATCCAAACCAATCCAACCTGCTCCAGGCACATAAACTTCTGTCCAAGCATGTAAGTCCGTAAAATCTTCTTCTGGTCCAGAAGGTCCATCAAGGGATTTCTCATCTGCGGTCAGCTGTACGAGATAGCCTGAAGCAAAACGAGAAGCCATCCCTATATGACGGAGAACCTGAACAAATAGCCATGCAAAATCACGGCAAGAACCTGAACCGATGGTTAGCGTTTCGCTACAGGATTGTACCCCTGGTTCCATGCGGACATTATATTTCAACTCCTGATTGATCATAGCGTTGATCGCTACGAGATAATCCACGGTGATAATATCTTTGGTAATTAAGCCTTTTGCCTTTTCTACCAATTTCATCAGCAGCGGGTCTTTTTCCTTGATCTCCAAATACGGACCAAGTTGAACTTTTAGGCTTTCCTCATAGTCAAAGGGAAAACTTGATGCATAATCATCTACAAAAAAATCAAAGGGATTGATCACCACCATATCAGCGATTACTTCCACATCAATCTCGAAAAACTTGACTTTCTCAGGAAAAACCACTCGCGCTAAATAATTACCAAAAGGGTCTTGCTGCCAGTTGATAAAGTGATTTTCAGGCTTAATATTCAAAGAATAGCCTTTGATATGTGTACGTGAATGCGGTGCTGGACGAAGTCGAATGACCTGAGGACTTAGATTGATGTGACGATCGTACTCATACTTAGTATAGTGCCGAATAGCAACTTTGATAGACATAGGCTAGGTTGAAAATTCTGTTTCAAAAGGATCAAATCATTACTTGAATAACTATGATTTGGGTTATCTGGGTCGCTGGTATTACTTGTAATTTAAAGTAAGATAGGTGAGATCACAGCATTTGACCTAAGAAAAATCATTTGAATCCAAAATTATATTTGCTTTAACTCAATGCTCTTTTTAATCAAAAATTCAGAATTGAATCAATTTCTTCTTCGGTAAGTAAACATTTCTATTTAGTTTCAATGAATGGAAAAAACCAAAAAGAAAATCCTCGTAATCGACATAGGGGGTTCAAATGTAAAAATCCTGGCTACAGGTGCTGAAGAACGTATTAAAATCCCATCTGGAGCTGATTTTAAGCCCGAAGAGATGGTCGAACTCGTGAAAGAAAATGCTTTCCAATGGGAGTATGATATGATCACCATGGGTTTCCCAGGGGTAGTCAAAGAAAATAGAATAGTTTCCGAGCCTGTGAACCTTGGAGAAGGCTGGAGTAAATTTGATTTCCAAGCTGCATTCAACTGCCCAATAAAGTTTATCAACGATGCAGCCATGCAGGCGCTCGGTAGTTATGAGGGTAAAAAGTTGCTTTTTCTAGGTTTTGGCACTGGACTGGGAACTGCGATGGTCATTCACAATTCTATTATCCCTATGGAAGGTGGACACCTACCATTTAAGAAGAAGACGTTTGAAGAGTACGTAGGCAAAGAATACCTTGTCAAAAGCGGTTCAAAAAGGTGGGAGAAAAACGTACAGAAAACAGTTGAATACTTCAAAGCAGCTTTTCAACCAGATGATATTCTTCTGGGAGGAGGAAATTCCAAATTGCTCACCACTATTCCTGAAGGCTGTAGATTGGGAACAAACGAAAATGCATTCAAGGGCGGATTCCGATTCTGGGAAGAGGATTTCAAGCTGTAAATACTAAGTTTAGCCGTTTCATTTTTTCATAAATTAACCTATACCCAAATCTATGAAATCGAGCTTACGTAAGGTAGACTGCTATGAACCAATCACACCTAACGGGAATGATGAATTAGCATGCGAGATTCCATATGGGTTTAGAAAATCAAATAGTAAACACATGAAACAGCTATTTCTGTATGCTTTTGCAATTCTTGTTTTTTCAAGCAGTTGCCAAGAAAAGGAAAAATCCTCCCCCACTTTTCTTGTAGATGACCAAGTCAGAGCAAGGATTGATTCTACCCTTTCAAGCTTTGTGGAAAGTGGAAATATAGCTGGGGTTTCTGCCTTGATTTTTGAGAAAGATCAGGAGGTTTACTACAATGCTTTTGGCTATGCAGATCGGGAAAATCAGGTCAAAATGGATAGAAACACGATTGTGCAGATCTATTCCATGACCAAACCTATCACTGGAACTGCGTTAATGACACTTTATGAAAAAGGGAAATTTCAATTAGATGATCCCCTCGCGAAACACGCGCCTGAGTTTGCTAGCATGATGGTTTACGATGGAGTGGATGAAAATGGAAACATCAAACTTGTAGCTGCTGATAGACCTGTAACTATTCGAGACATCACACGCCATACGGCTGGTTTTCCAAATAGAGCAGACATTCCTGGTCTAAGCGATATTCTTGCAGAGAAAGATCCAAGAAGTATTAAGATTGATTTGATAGAAATGGCTAGAAGAATTGGAGAAGTTCCACTTTGGTTTCAGCCAGGAACGCAGTGGGAATACGGTCAATCAGTAGATGTACAGGCTTTTTTGGTAGAGAGAATCTCAGGGATTCCTTACAAAGAATATGTGCAAACGCATGTGCTTGATCCACTTAAAATGAGCAAAACAAGGTATTTCGTTCCTGAAGCCGACAGAACAAAAATGTCTGCATCTTACCGGAGAACTGGCGAAGGTCAGCTGGAACAAATGCCAAATGAAGAAGCCCATAGATTCAATATCAACGAATGGCCACTGTCACCTGGAGGATTTGGATTTACTTCTACCTTGGATGATTACATAACTTTTGCCAGAATGCTGGTTCATAAGGGTGAATTTGGAGGAGCAAGAATCCTCAAGCCTGAAACAGTGCAACTGATGAGTTCTAACCAGCTCCCAGATTCGGTCACTGAAAGATCATGGCTTCCAAGCAAAGGAAATGTAGGGTTTGGAGTTGATTTCGCCGTGAGAGTGGCACTACCTGCCAGCGCTGATGAGATGAATGGAACTGTGGGTGAATTCTTCTGGGATGGCGCAGCCAGTACACTTTTCTGGGTTGACCCCGTGAATGAGATCACTGCCGTGCTTTTCGTCCAGCTTTTTCCATACGATCAAATTAAGCTTCACAAAAAGTTTAAGGATGCCGTGTACGGCAAATATCAGCCCGCAGAATCCAAGTAGATTTCCATTAACTTTGTCCCAATCAGAACCATTTTCGCAAGAAATGCTGTTCTGATCACATTGTAACCTAATGGACCTTGAATCCATTACTTATTACAGCACATGAAGACAAGACCAAGAGTAGTAGTCGGCCTCTCCGGAGGGGTCGATAGTTCCGTTGCCGCTCACCTACTTATCGAGCAAGGCTACGAAGTCATCGGGATGTTCATGAAGAACTGGCACGATGAATCTGTCACCATTTCCAACGACTGTCCATGGATGGAAGATTCCACTGATGCGATGCTGGTGGCAGAGAAACTAGGAATTCCATTTCAAGCGATTGACCTCAGTGAGGAATACAAGGATAGAATTGTGGATTATATGTTTGCTGAATACAAAGCCGGCAGAACTCCCAATCCAGATATTCTTTGTAATAGAGAGATCAAATTCGATATTTTTCTGAAAGCAGCAGAAAAGCTAAAAGCAGATTTTGTAGCTACTGGACACTATTGCCAAAAAGGTGAAACTATTGGTGCAGATGGCAAAACAGCCTATCAATTGCTTGCAGGAGCCGATCCAAATAAAGATCAGAGTTATTTCCTATGCCAATTGAATCAAAGTCAGTTAGCAAAAGCACTCTTTCCAATCGGGCATATGCAAAAGCCAGATGTACGGATAAAAGCCAAAGAACAGGATCTGATTACTGCAGATAAAAAAGACAGTCAGGGATTATGTTTCATTGGAAAAGTTAGATTGCCTGATTTTCTTCAGCAGCAGTTGAAGCCTAAAAAAGGACAGATTATACAAATCCCTGAAGAGCTTGCTATTTATCAGAATAAGCAAATCCCAGCAGGAATAGCTCCAGAAGATTACGATCAACAAACGTTGGATGCTATCTCTCTTCCTATTCACTATTCCCAAAATCAGGGAAAAGTACTTGGAGAGCATAATGGTGCGCACTACTTCACTGTTGGCCAAAGAAAAGGGCTTCATGTGGGAGGAACTGGCAAACCATTATTTGTGATTTCTACGGATACCAGCGAGAATGTGATTTACACAGGTTTGGGAGAAACACATCCTGGATTACTTCGAGATGGACTTTTTGTGAAAACTGACGAGATCCATTGGATACGCGAAGACCTGAAACTTAACATTGGAGAAACCAGAAGATACGAAGCACGCATTCGCTATCGTCAACCGCTCTCTGGAGCTACTTTGATCCAAAAAGAAAATGGCCTCTATGTCATTTTCGATCAGCCTCAGAAAGGCGTGGCTTCAGGCCAGTTTGTGGCCTGGTATGATGGTGAGGAATGTATTGGTTCGGGGACTATATATTAGGATTTACGATTTACGGGGCTAATGATATTTGAAATCTTAAGTTCAGTTCATTAGCCTTTTTGCTTACGTTTAAGAAATCCCCCCTAGCCCCCTTTATAAAGGGGGAATAGCCAAACCTGAACCTCAATCATTACTTTCAGATAGCCATTATTTTAAATTCTTCATTCATTCATTTTAAATCCCCTGTGTTAGAAATACTTTTCGAAGACGAATACCTTATTGCCATTAATAAGCCTTCTGGCTTACTAGTACACCGTACTGCAATTGCTGCGGATGAGACTGTTTTTGCTTTGCAGATGCTACGTGATCAGATAGGACAGCACGTTTCACCTGTACATCGCTTGGACAGGCCGACTAGTGGAGTTTTACTTTTCTCCAAGAAGGAAGAAATTCTGCCCTTTCTAAAGGAGCAATTTGCTGATCGATCGATTCAGAAAACCTATTTGGCGATTGTGCGTGGTATTCCTGAAGTTAAATCAGCGATGATTGATCATCCTTTGAAAAGCGAGAGATCCGGAAGAATGCAGGAGTCGCAAACCTCTTATCAGGTGATAGCCGAGGCTGAAATCCCATTTGATACTACAGGAAGATATCCTACGAGCCGCTATAGTTTGTTGGAGTTGAAACCTGAAACAGGTAGAACCCATCAGATTCGTCGTCATTTGGCACATTTGAGGCATTATATCTTGGGAGACAAAAAGCATGGTGACAATAAGCAGAACCAGTTTTTCGAAAAGCAATTCGGTATGGAGAACTTGCTTTTGCATGCAAGAAAACTTGAGTTTAAGCATCCTGTTACATTCGAAACCATCTCAGTGCTGGCTCAACTTCCTTCTCATTTTCAAAAGACCATAACTGATTTGGGCTGGTCAGAACTTCATTTGAAGGAATAAAGCCCATCTTTTCCCAAAATTGAATTAGTTTAGTATGCCTATCCGCTTTTCTGGCACTAAAAAAACAAAATCAAAATCGAATAATTCCACTCTATGTTTTAGGCCACTTCTGTCTGCTGTCTGCGGTCTTCCTACCCATAGAATAAAGAATTGAAACTAACTTGTATCAATGCTGATATTAATAGAATCTAGAACTCACAATTTATAAACCCCATGAAAAAATCACTTTTAGGCCTCGGCCTCTTATTATCTGTGACTTTTGTAGCTGAAGCACAAAAGAAGAAAATTGACAAGAAATTCGATGAGAAAGGAGCGATTTCAGCATTGACCTATTTGGCTTCTGATGAGCTAAAAGGTAGAGATCCTGCCGCCCCTGAGATGGCTCTAGCCTATGATTTTATAGCAATGCAATTGGAAGCTGCTGGTGCAAAGCCAGTACCCGGAGCTGATGGGTTCTTCCAAAATATTCCTTTCCGTCTTTCATCGCCTCCCTCCAAAGGCAAAGTTACTATGGGAGATTCCACCTTCAGCCAGGGTGTAAACCTACTTGTACTTGATGGAGAATCACTAAGTGGGACTTATGAATTGGTTGATGTAGGATTTGGTACTCCGGCTGATTTCGAAGGAAAAGATCTGACCGGTAAAATAGCGGTAAGTAGCGTAGGTGCTCCAGACAAAATGGGTCCAGCGGATTTATTCTCTCTGGGTAGTGAAAAAACTGCAAATGCCAAAAAGCAAGGTGCTATAGCTTTAATTGAGCGATTCAACATCCCTTCAATTCCATGGCCTTTGATCGTCAATTACCTGAACCGTGCTCAGATGGGAATTGACAACGGTGAGTCAAGCAAATTGCCTTACATCTGGGTGAAAGATCTCTCGAATGTATTGCCAAAGGAAATAGCTACTGGAAATGCTAAATCGGCAGTTTTGGAGATTGAAGGAAAAACAAACAAGTTAATTGAAGGCAAAAATGTCGTGGCTTGGATCGAGGGAACAGATAAGAACTTGAAAAATGAGTTTGTTATGCTTTCTGCTCACTATGATCACGTAGGAATAGGAACTCCCGACGCCAACGGCGATTCTATTTACAATGGTACCCGTGATAACGCAGTTGGAACTGTAGCCGTTATGAATGCTGCTAAGTTTTTTGCTAAAAACCCACCAAAAAGATCCGTGTTGCTAGCACTTTGGACTGCTGAGGAAAAAGGTCTCCTAGGTAGCCGATACTTTGCAGTGAACCCGCTTATTCCACTGAATCAGATAATTTACAATCTGAACATCGATGGTGCGGGATACAATGATACTTCCATTATTACTGTAATCGGTTTGGGAAGAACAACAGCTGATGACTTGGTGTCTGAGGCTGTTGCTGATTTTGGACTGAAAGCAATTGCTGATCCAGCTCCTGAGCAAGGACTTTACGATAGATCAGATAATGTGAATTTCGCCAAAGAAGGCATCCCTGCCCCTACTTTCAGTCTTGGGTTCACGGCTTTTGATGATGAGATCAACAAATACTATCACAAAGCTGGTGATCATGTGGACTCCATGGATTTGGATTATGTGACGCTTTATTGGAAATCATTTATCCTTGCTGCTCAGAATATTGCCAATACAGCTAACCAACCAATGTGGGTGGCTGGTGATAAGTATGAAGAAGCAGGAAAAAAGCTTTACGGGGATAAGTAGTAAATCCTATAAACCGTTTGACTTGTGAGTGGTAAATATTGTTAGAGGTAAAAAGTGAGAGGTAGTAAGTAGAATTGAGGATTTATTCTACTTACTACCTTTTTTGCGTTTAATTGTCTTTACGCTCTTGAATAAGGTTCACCAATTAAAACTTAAGGTAAACAGACGATTTGAGGTAATTTTTCGATCCTAGAAAGGAAGTGCTCATTCAACTAATTTACATATATTCACTCTATATATCAGACTATGATTTTAGGATTTCATCCTTCCCTATATATTTCAGTTTATAGAATAAAAATATAAGAAAACTACCTGATCAATGGAGAGGCGCTGTGATTCTTATGGGCTTTTAGTCCTTAATGATGAAGTAAGCAATCCTAGGAACAACAATAATTGACAAGAAAGTCCTGAATGACAGATAAAAACGAACAAATAAATATACTCTCCGGCAAACTCGATCTATTACTAAGGAGACAAACAGATTTCTCAAAAGAAATAGAAATTCTTCGAGAGGAAATCCGCCAACTCAATCCTGAAGCTAAATCGACGGGAGAACTTCACCCTCCCTTGCCCAACCAAGCAATTGCTGGTCAAACGGAAGAAAAGAAGCCAACTACGCTTAGGCCTCAGGAAAACCAAGCAAAATTTCGTCCTTATGTCCCAAAGAAGCAAAGAACTAAATCCGAGATAGAGAAATACATTGGAGAAAATCTGATTAACAAAATCGGGATTGCAATCACCATTATCGGAGTTGCAATTGGTGCGAAATACTCCATCGACCATGAATTAATTAGCCCACTTACTCGGATCATTTTAGGTTATCTGATGGGAATAGGTCTTTTAGGATTTGGCATGAAGCTGAAAGAAAAGTATGAAAACTTCAGTGCCGTACTCGTAAGCGGTGCAATGGCCATCATGTACTTTATCACCTTTTTAGCATATGACCTCTATTCTCTAATTCCGCAGTTAATGACCTTTGGTCTGATGGTAGTATTTACTGCTTTCACAGTGGCAGCAGCCATTAAGTATAATAAACAAGTCATTGCACATATTGGATTGGTTGGAGCTTATGCTGTCCCTTTCTTGCTAAGTGATGGCAGCGGAAATGTAGTGGTACTATTAAGCTACATAACCATCATAAATGTTGGAATCCTTGTTTTGTCTTTCAAAAAATATTGGAAACAACTTTATTACGCTTCCTTTGGACTGACGTGGGCTATCTTCTTTATTTGGTATCTTTTTTCCTATGAGTTTGCTGTCCATTATTCTATAGCTTGGATTTTTCTACTGATTTTCTTCTTCACTTTTTACACCACCTTTATAGCTTATAAGCTCCTGCATAAAGAAAAATTTGAACTTGGAGACATCATTCTTCTTGTATCAAACTCCTTTATATTCTTTGGATTGGGCTATGATTTACTTGGTGCGCATGATACGGGTCAGCAACTGTTGGGCTTATTTGCGCTTTGTAATGCGATCATCCATTTCGGGATCAGCCTACTCTTTTATAGAAAAAAACTTGCAGACAGTAACTTGTTCTACCTCGTATCTGGACTGGTATTACTCTTTGTTACAATCACTTTTCCAATACAGCTAGATGGCAACTGGGTTACACTTTTATGGGCAGGAGAAGCAGCATTACTATTTTGGATAGGCAAAACAAAAAGAGTGGCAGTCTATGAGAAAATAGCTTATCCACTCATGCTTTTAGCTTTTATAAGCATACTCCAAGACTGGTCGTATCTGTTGAGCTTCTTGTATTATGACGAAAACTATATTACACCTGTACTCAATGTGAATTTCCTATCCTCCATACTGTTTGTGACAGCTTTTGCATTTATCACCTTTCTCCATCAGAGCAAAACCTACCCTTCTGCATTATCTCCCCAAGGATTGATTTTGAAACTCATATCCTTTGTGATTCCTGGTATTTTGATTCTAAGCTTATATAATGCCTTTCGAAATGAAATAGATTTGTATTGGGCGCAGCTTTTTGATGCGTCTACAGTTGTCATTCCTAATGAAGATTATGACGCCAATTATTCAAACTATGATTTATTGAAATTCAAATCAATTTGGATAAACAACTACTCCCTATTCTTTGTCGCTGCTCTGTCCTATATCAACTTCACACGCATCAAAAACTCTAGTTTAGGAATCATAACACTCGGACTGAGTCTCCTGACCATCCTTATTTTCTTAACTCAATCACTTTATGAAATCAGTGAATTGCGTCAATCTTACTTGAGTCAGCACTTGGTAGAATATTACCCTTTAAGATCGTACAACCTCTGGATCAGGTATGTATCATTTGTTTTTGTCGCTTTGGCTATATATGCCGTCCACAAATTTACACTACAGGACTATTTCAGACGAAACATGAATCTAATGCTGGAATCTTTGCTCCATATCTCCATTTTATGGATTCTGAGCAGTGAGCTATTGCACTGGATGGATATCGGTGGCTCTTCGCAGACCTATAAATTAGGGCTTAGCATTTTGTGGGGATCCTATTCACTATTGCTGATTTCACTGGGAATCTGGAAAAAGAAAGCTTACCTGCGAATTGGTGCTATAGCTTTATTTGCCGTTACACTGTTGAAGCTTTTCCTCTATGATATTTCCAATCTAAATACGATCTCAAAAACCATCGTTTTTGTATCCTTGGGAGTTCTACTTCTGATCATTTCATTTCTCTACAACAAGTATAAGCACATTATCTCTGATGACCCTACAGGCTAAACTCTTCACCTTTCTGTTATTCTGGATTTATTCTTTCTCCTATGGGCAAATGGATCAATACAGGTATGCTCGTCAATTAGGTGAGACTTCCCGTGAATGGCATCAGGTTATTTTGCCGGATGAAATTTTCGGAAAAGTTCGAGCAGACTTGTCTGATTTGCGCATTTACGGAATAACAGAAAATAGAGATACCGTAGAAGCTCCTTATCTCCTTCGGCTAAAAATGGATGAGGTATCTGACACAGAAATAGAATCAAAAATTATCAACGCTGTTCAGAATGAGAATGGATACTATTTTACGTTCCAAGTTAGTTCTGCTGAACCGATCAATCGTATCAACCTGGATTTTGGAGAGGATAATTATGACTGGGACATACAGCTTGAGGGAAGTCACAATCAGCAGGAATGGTTTAGCATTCTAAAGGATTACCGGATCCTGTCTATCACTAATGGCCTAACAGATTTTCAGTTTAGCGCTCTCACTTTTCCTGCGGCCAGCTATAGCTATTTCCGGCTTCTCATTCCTAGTGACAAAAAGCCTACTTTGAAAAAAGTAGCTCTAGCTAATGAGAAATATCTTGAAGGCACATTTAACGTCTTTTCAATCGCTGAAACAACAACGATCCAAACTAAAAACAAAACTACTGAGATAGAACTCACTTTAGAAAATCCTGTGCCAGTCAGCCGTTTGCGGATCAACGTGAGCGATAAATTTGATTTTTATCGTCCTGTTACCGTCTCCTATTTAGTTGATAGTATAGAGACTCAGCAAGGCTGGAAAGAAAACTATCGCACGTTGACGACAGGAACGTTAAATTCTATAGAAGAAAATGAATTTAGCTTCGAAAGTAGAGTGCTACAAAAGCTAAAAATCACAGTTGAAAACCAAGATAATCAGGTCTTAACTTTTACGGATTTTGAAGTTAAGGGATATGTTCATGAGTTGCTCGTACGGTTCAATCAGCCAGCAGACTATTATCTAGTTTATGGAAATGAGCTTGCATCTAGACCTCGTTATGATCTTGTCCAATTTAATGACAAAATCCCCGAGGATCTCACTGAGTTAAAAGTTGGTGATGAGCGCCAAATTTCAAATAAACAGCTTACCAATGCACAGCCTCTATTCCAAAATATGGCTTGGTTATGGTCAATAATGGCACTTATTATGGTTTTACTAGGATGGTTTACCGTGCGTATGATGCGAAGTAAATGAGATGCTGGAGATTCGATTTACTATGATAAGGAAGCCGCTTGGCTTGTAAAAAGTTAATGTGTAAAGAGGTGAAATGTAAGAGGTAGTAAGCTTAATCCCTAAAGGGATTAAGCTTACTACCTCTTTTGTATTTGTTGAAAACTGGAACTACTATTCCTCAATAATTAAACTAATAGCTTGCGCCTTATTCCAATTGCAGAAAATACAAATAGTCTTCGTATCGTAATCCTATCCGATCACTTTCAATATAAAACCCTTCGCTGGGTGCAGAATCTTGCAGCTTTGGAAGGATGTAAGATTTGATATAATTAGTGGTTTCGAGATCGTAAATATCCAAAACCCGTTGTTCGGGATATTCTTTTTCACCTACATTGGAAATCACGAATAATTTTGGGCCGTATAAGAATGCATCTGCTATTAACTCAGGAGCATTGTCTAGCATTACTCCCCCTCCTAATTCAAGAACTTTGGGATTCTCAAATTCATAGCGATAAGAGCCTACTTTAAGTTCACCGCTTACTGTATTGAAAACAAACCAATGATCAGCAAAGTAGGATGTGTGGACTACGAACTTCCCTTCCTGAAGTAGCTTTCCTTCATATATCATTCCTGAATTTTCTTCATCGAATAATACATTTATCTTTTCGATAGATTCTGATTCTAACCTGTTTAGATCATAGTATGAAAAACGGATCAGTCAGAATATCTGGGGAGCAGATTTATCAAGCATAG
>TARA_R110002049_G_scaffold68236_1_pt1 | contig 36010 bp, 44 predicted proteins | sample TARA_R110002049 | Tara Oceans TARA_R110002049 (sample SAMEA4396941) | marine metagenome | biome: Polar Biome; feature: [SRF] surface water layer (ENVO:00010504); material: water (ENVO:00002006), including particulate matter (ENVO:01000060) such as... | depth 5 m
CAAGGTAGACAAGGATTACAAGGTAAACAAGGTACTCAAGGTAGACAAGGAAATACTGGAACTGGTACACAGGGAGTACAAGGACCTACTGGTGGCGGCGGTGGTGGAGGTTCACCGGGTGGTTCTAACCAAGAAATACAATACAATAATAGTTCATCATTTGGAGGAATTAATAAATTCACATGGGATGGAACTAACCTTAAAATATTAGACGATACTAAACTTAAATTCGGTAATGGTAGTGATTCATTCATTGTTCACGATAATGCTAACACTTATGGTTATGGTGCAGGAGCTACACTTTGGCGACAGGCATCTGACAATGCTGCTAAACCTTTAGTTATAGAAGCTTTTCAAGATATTTTTATGAATTTTGAAGCTGATAATGACACTAGTGGTGAATTCATAATTGGTTACGCTGCTAACGGAGGTGCAGGTCACGAAGACATATTAAAGATGGACAAAGATGGAGTAACTTTTGAAGGAGCAGCTAATGCTATAAATCCAGTAGCAGGTACACCCGGTATAGCAGCTACAGTAGATTATGTAGAAAGTATAGCTTATTTAATATGTGACCCCGGATTTGGAGTAACGTGTCCTACCGGTCAACCATTTATAGTAGACGTAATAGCAAATATGAGACAACTGGTATTTACAAAAGGAATACTAACGAGTAACCCATGAGCAGAAAAATAGATATAACGAATGTTCCAAAGGATTTTTGGAAAGACTTGCCAGAGAATATGATGATTGTCCCAGTTACAGGGGATTGGAGTCATATTCCAGAAGAAAAAATATTCAAAGGGGATTATAAAATGAATAAACCTAAAAAATGTCCGGGTTGTCCCGAATGTGAAGGAAAGCTTTAAATATGATTAGAGGTGATATTACATATGGATGATTGGGAACGCGAAGAGTTACTAATCCGAATAGATGAGCGTATTAAGACAATATACAATCGTATGGATAGATTTGAAACTCTTTTTACTAATCACCTATCACACCACGAAATGTGGGAAAATGATATAAAAGCATCTTTACAACGCTGGTTGGCTGTAATAGTTACAGCAGCTGGTGGTGCAGGTGCAATGGGGATGATGTAAAATGGCAATAACACCAATAACAGATTTAGCGGGTCTTAGAACTCGAGTAAGACTAATATCAGGTATCGAACAAGAAGAGTTAGATAACGATACTGTAGATATTCTAATTAGTATTGCTTCTGAATGGTTTTTATCTCAAATAGGTACGGCTTACGTCATTGGTAGCGATGCAGCTTACGATAACGCAGTTATGTATTATTCTTGTTATCTTTCTTGTATAGCTCAAAATGGTATGGGTATCGAAAGAATACAAGTAGGAGATTTAGCAGTTTACTATGAAGACGACCAATTTATACATCTTAAAGAATTAGCTGAGCAATGTTTAGTAATGAAACAAAGTCTCAGTATAGCACGAACTGAGTACAATGCAGCACCATGGCTTGGTAAAGTCAATTGGAACAAAAATGTTACGGGTGTCGATGCTACTAAAGACATGTATCCAAGTCCTAGAGGGACAAGGGAGAATTAATGCCCGGTTTGATTGGTTCACAGGGCATCCGTCCGGGTGCTTTAAATATGAACCGAGTATTTCGTGCTTTAAGGTATCGCACAGAACAAGCTCAAACAGTTACATACCATAGACCACCTATTTACACAACAGATGCATATGGTGTACCAAATGGTGATATTTTAGAACAAGAGCTTTTATTACCAGATTTACCAGCAATAATAAGACCAGCCGTTACAGCAAATTTCCAACATCAACGTGATGGTAATAATATTATAGGGGCAGCTAGAATTTACACTCCTAACATGAATACAATAAAAGGCGTTTCTTTAAGTGGAAGTGCTGGAATAAGTAATGGTAATTTTAATCAAAACAATAATATTAATTTTAATGAAATAGCAGGTTGGGATAGATTAATTACTAACTATAGAACTATATATAATATTTGGACAAGTGGCACTGCAATGACTTCAGGTAGTAATAGATATGCTTGGACGGAGGGCGGAGCTGGAACTCTTAGTTCCGATGGAGAATCTGTAACTAATACTGGAGTATCAACTTCTATGACATACACACCAACAGTAGCTGCTGGAGTAAATACTAATGTTCTGGAAGCAGATAGACTTAGGTTTAAGATTAAAACAAATGACACTAATTTAGTATTAACTTCGGTGGTGGTAACAAACGCATCTGACCATATACTTACATACACCCCCACTGCTCTAACAGTATCTGAAAATACATGGTTATCTATTGATTTACCTTACATATCAGGAACTGTAGCAGATGGCAGTAGTATATATCAAGAAGGTAGTAGAAAAGCAGTTGTTGTTACAAAACTACCAGCTGATGGTAATGATTATGATTATGAAAAAGGATTAAAAAACATAACATTTAACTATACTGGCCCAGCCGCAGTAACAGACACTGTACAAATAAGGCAAGCTGAGTTTTATAAATCAGTATCATGGCACGTACACTCTTTAAAAGATATGACTGACGGTTATATAATATTTGACTGTGTCAGAGTGTCAGGAAGAGACGACGCACGTAGGAGAGCTGAAGACACATGACGTACACAGGAAAAATAGTAGATGCTAGCGGATGTGAAAAGAAGTTATATATAAACGTTTCATATCCAAAAACAAAGAAAGCTTTAAATAAGAAGAAGGGTCAAATTGGTGGTAATACACTAGGCTCTGGAAGAACTCCAGCAGGAGGAATTGAATAATGGCAATAGACCATCTTAACGACATTGAGCGAGCTCTAATTGACAATCTCCGTTTAGGACAATATAACACAGTCACAGCTCCAGACACAGCTGCAACAGGCAATGCTTGGACAAGCGCAGACGTGACCGTTTATGGGCAATTTCCAACCACGGTAGAAACTAAGTATCCGTGTATCATCACAGAGATGGCAGCTAATGGAATTGAGACTCAATTTATGGGTCAACGTTTAACTAGTGGCTCATCTAATGCAGTAGGGGAGCTTTATGGAGTAGCTTTTAATATCTATGTAGCAGTGGATAGTAAAGCATTTATCACTGTAGATGCAGTGCGATATAAAGAGAGAAGGTTGCTTAATTATCTCATGCTTAATTGCGCTAATGTACTTATGGATGTAGATTTCCCAGTAGCAACAGTGCCTGCAACCGTAGTAGAGCGTCATTTTAGTGGCTTCCGAGATATTGGGTATAATCCTGATTTAGAGACATGGAACGCTATAAGTTCGATGGTAATAGTGTTTAAGAACAGTAGGTAGCTGTGGCCGATAACTACGAATATGTTGGTGACAAATTTGAAACGCAAGATGCAATTAGAACTATTCATTTTTCTTTTCAGCCACATCTTCCTTTTACAGCAGCTTATTCAATGGCTTTACAGAACGCAGGTGGAGGAAAACTTACACAAGACCCCGCTAAAAAAGCTTATTTTAGATTGGCACCAAAAGATATAAAGGGTTCTACCAATCCTAGTTCGATAGGTAATGATAAACAATATCCTTGGGAAGCAGGACATCCTCTTTCTAGACGAGAAATTTTTAGAGGAGTGGGTTCTGGAAGATTAACCAAAATGGCACAGTCTCAGAACAGACAAGAAAATACACTGAGGCAGTTACCTAATACAGGTCCCCCGACTTCTTTTATGGGTGGAGAATTAGCGGAATTGTTAAATGTAGATTATAAAACTAAAAACCCAATATTCACACCAGCATCCTCCAGAGACAAAACCGAGATGGAATTGAAGATGATTGCAGAGGGTTTTGATAACATAGCAAAAGTTCAGGGAGGCCCGGGGCAAAATCTAAACAAAAAGTTCGAACCAACATATACCGATAGAACAGGAAAAGGTTTTGATATAGATTTAACTAAATATAATACACTATCTGATTATATTGAAACAGTTATGAAAGATGGTGTAAAGTATTCTGATTTGGAAATAACAAAGGCAGAAAATAAAGTATTAGGTACTTTTAAAGGTCAAGAACAGATAACTAAGAAGAACAAGAAAGTGTGGGAAAACCATATAGATAAAAAGTTTGCAAAATACAATGCAACCATTAGAGAAGCCTATACTACTTCTGAAGCAACTTTAGAAAGTGGATTAATGCCTTCAAAGGCTTTAGTAGGAGGACAAAGTTTTGAATATGCTAGAACTTTAGCTACTACACCCGGAGGCGATAGTTCTTCAGATAATTATAATATTAGACAGATTTTAGATAGGTTTGCTCGTAATAGTATGAAACCATATGTATTCCAAGCACAGTTTGGTAGTGATAGATGGGGTATGACTGTAATTTCACCTCACCTTGATAATGGAGTTCCTCAGTTCAGTAGAGGAACAACAGAAGTTGTAGCTACATCAAAGGATATGCTAACAGGATATACTAAATATGTATCAGATTTAAATACTACTGATTCAAAAAAAGTGGCGGCAGAAGTAACCAAGGTTAAACGAGCTATAGCTGCGACTGCGGTTTTAACTGAAGCAAGGATAGAAACATTAAAAAAATATTCAAATGCTGTTACAGAAATTAATGCAGACGGGGAGATACAAACGGTTCTTAGTAGTGATGGACCAGACCAAGTACACAAAATGCAAATGGAGGTTGCTAATAAAATAAAAACAGATATTGACGCTTATTTTAATAGTGCACCAATGCAAGGTAGGTTTAAAAGATTCTATAATAATCTTCTTATAGTTAGTAATCAAATAACTAAAGCATGGTTTAGAAACTCTGCGTCAATCGTAGGTAAGGTAACTGGAGAACCCATTTCAGAAGAATTCAAATATGGTAAAGCGTGGGACGGACCACGTAAGAAATATCTAGGTGTGTGGAGTAGTCCTAACGAAGACACTTGGAAAGGTGGTGATACAGGGTATAATTTTTCGGTTGCTCCTGTACTAGAATCCCGTCGTGTATTTTCTTCTAATTTAAATATAACAAGCTCCTATAAAATACAAGAGTAAACACAAGCTTTATATAGTAACTTAAACTAATTTAAAAGTAACGAGTGTAATGTAACGCAAATTTGTCTAGACAACAAAATAAGGAGAAAATAAAATATGACATATTTCCTAGGAAGAGACGTCGATGTATATGTAACATTGGAAGCCACTACTGCTGCTACTGCTGTGGGTTTGGAGGCAGATGTACAAGGGACAACCATCCCAGTTTGTGCACTGGTTACTTCTGGTGCTACGGGACCTGACACGAACATTTTTGCAAATACCATGCAAAGTGATGATACTGTCTTGGCCTCACGAGTACACGACTTGACAGGAGTTGACCTGTCTATATCTACATCTGATGAAGAAGTTGGTCCATTCTTGGGTCAAGTTTCTACACAATCTGTAGAGTTAAGAAAAGATATGACTGTCACACTAACACACAAGAAGAGTGATGAATTGTGGGACGCTATATACAATGGTCCAAGTAATGGACTCGAATTTGAAGGCCGCTTAACAGATGCTACTGGTGAAACTAATAGTAACACTACGCTTGATGGACTTACATCTACTGCTGATTACAGGGTAGGTATGTTCGTTATAGGTGCAGGTATACCAAAAGGAGCAATTATAGCTGCTATTGTAGATGCAAATACAGTAACACTAAGTATTGCTGCAACAGCCACTGCAACAGTTCCAGTATCATTTTTAGACTTACCAGCATATTTACACCAAGGTGCAAGATTTGGAGTAATGTACACTGGTTCAACCCCATTATTATCAATGGGTAGAACTAATCCTAAATCTGCTGTATCTGGGGCAACTTATGCTTTACACCCTTCTAATCCAGTTAATTATGGATATAGAGTTCACCTTAGGTTGAAAGACACTGCTGAAGTATACACCGTTAGAAATGCTGCAATAACAGGACACACAGTTACCTTAAATGCAGATGGAGTTTCAGAAGAAACTTTAGAATTAAAATCATCAGTATTACCAACATTATACACTGGTGCAACTGATACTTTTGATACAACAATGACAACTGTAGGAGAGATGTAAACATGGTTTATTTTATGGGACAGGATATTGCGCTTTTTATCGCAACAGAGGGAACTAACACAACGGTATATGGCCTTTGCAGTGATGCAGGAGTTGTATCGTGGTCGGCAACGACAGGAAGTAATCATATTTTTGCCGGACCTGCACAAGGAAGTCTTGATTATCGAGACGGCACTGTAAAAGGTGTACCTCAATTAACAAATATTATTGGTTTAGATGTTTCTATTGGAACTATGGATGAAGATATTACATATTTCGGACTTAGACAAACAACTAAAGCAGAAATTAAAAAGGAAACAACTATCAGTATTACTCGCAAGAAGGAAAGTCTTGTATGGGACTCAGTATTTAATAACGAAACAGCTAGTGTCTATGGACGCTGGGGATGTTCAGGAACTACAGGTATAGATGGACTTGAAGAACCTACTGTGAATTTAGGATATAGAGTTCACGTTATGTTACAAAACGGAACAGAAGTAATGAGTATACCGGGTTGTGTATTAGCTGCACACACCGTAACTACAAATGTAGACGGTTCAGCTGATGAGACACTTGAATTTACAACACCACTAACACCAAGCTATGGACAGGATGCTGACCAAGCTGTGTTAACTACAGCGGATTTGTAATTATAAGATGAATAATGAGGGGGGTTTGAACCCCCTCTCAGGAAAAAAACAATGACAGAAAAGGAAATTTGGTCAATGGATGAATTAGTAGCCCTCACTGATGAGGTGCAAGTAGAGAAAGTAGATTTTAGAAAAAAAGTAGTGGAATTTCAATTTTGTGAATTAACAGAAAAAGAAGAACCTAAATTCACAGGAATAAGTGAATCACTACCAGAAGAAGAAAAGATGGAACTTTATCAAGAAATTGGAACAAAAAGGGTAATAAAAATGTTATTAAAAGCTAATGACAAAAACCCAGACGGTCCAGTAATAACAAAAAAACAGTGGGCTTTGTTACCAACCACTTTAAGATATGCAATATCAAATAAGATTGTAGGTATGCAGGACGAACAAGCAGAAAATTTTCGCGATTGATGCTGGAATCGCCTGATGCGATAATGATTTACATACCCTTAATGAAAGATTTGGGTATGAGTTGGAATGAAATTAAAAAGACCCCTCGTCACGAATTAGAGGCGTTATGCGGTGCTATGTACGAACATAGGGCTTACCATTCAATGGACGGCTACACCTCCGAGGATGTCAGCGAAATGGCTAAAAACAAGCCTCAAGTGAGAGCACAGTATAATACTTACCTAGAAACGCGACGTAAGTATGAAAATATGGTTGGAGTGAAAAGGAAACCACAAGGTTTCGGAAGTATTAAATAATGAGTATGACAGGTCAGCTGTTTGCCACTCGCATTGCTGTCGGATTAGCAGTTCCTAGTCCACAGGCTTTACAAAAAACAGGTAGTCTATTAGCTAGAGGTATACGAGGTATGGTTGCTCAAGCTCAACAAGCAGGTAAGAGTGGTGGTACTGGTTTAGTTAAAAATAAATATTTAACAGATTTACAAGCTATCAATCAAGGTACTGTTCGTGCTCAAACTAGAATGAACAATGAAATGCATGCTCTCTTAAAACAAAACTTAGCACAAATGGACCACACTGCTGGTTCTCAGTTGGGTAAATCATTTGATAGAACCTCAAAAGCATTCAATTCATTGAAAATGACGATGGCAGCACCTTTACAAACACAATTATCTAAAGGTATGGATGGGTTAAGTGGTATAAGTGCTATGACCCAACAAACTCAAAACCTATATGATATGGGAGCTAGAAATAGAAGAGATGTTTTAGCTCATGCTGCACAAAAAGTAGAGTTGCAGGAAAAAGCTATCAATTCATTGACAGAAGAAGCATCATTGATTGACACATCTACTAAACAAGGAGCACGAAAAAGTAATCGTTTAGTTAAGGATATTGGTACTAAACAAAAAGAATTAGCTCTAGATAAAGAAATATTAGACAACCTTAAAAGGCAAGCTAGAGAAGCCGATAAAATGGATAAGCTATCCGCACAATTATTATTAAAACAAAGAGCAATATCTAGAGCCATATTATCAACAACAGACGCAATAAGAAATAAATTTAATGAGTCTCTACGCAACTCGGTAATGCTTTTAACTGCCGTAGGTTTTAAATTAAGCCAAAACACACAGGAATTAATGGAATTTGAAAGAGAACTTTTAAATGCTAATTCTGTATTTAATTTAACCAATGATAGTCTATTTACAGTCGGTAATTCAATTATAGAATTTGGTAACGAATTCGGTATAGCTACTCAAAACGGTGCAACTGGTCTTTATCAACTTGCATCTGCTGGTTTAAGCGCAAATGAAGCACTCGAAGTCTTACCACACACTTTAAAATTATCTATGGCTGTCCAAGGAGACCACAATACTATCTCTAAACTTACAGCACAAACGTTGTTTGGTTTTGGTATGGAGATGGACCAAGCAGCACTTATAACAGATAAGTTTGCTTTTGCTATACAGAAGTCTCTTATTGAGTATCAAGATTTATCAAGCGCTGTTAAGTTTGCTCTACCTTTCTTTACCTCTACAGGGCAATCTATTGACCAATTGTTAGGGGCTTTACAGATATTGACTAATAGAGCTTTAGAGGCTGGTATAGCAGGTAGGGGTCTTAGACAAGCATTGGCTGAATTTGCTGAAAGCGCTATGGATGCTGAAGTAGGATTCCGTAAGATGGGTGTTGAGATATTAAACGCTGAAGGTGAAATGATGCAATTAACTGAGATAGCTGCTCAGTTTGCTGCCGCAGTTGGACCTGAAACGGCTTCGAATACCGAATTATTAACAACTTTAATACAAGACTTGAACGTAAGAGGTGCTACGGCATTTATTCACTTGGTTCAAGCTTCAGATGAATTTACACAAGCAGTTGAAGATACAAGGAATGCAGGTGGACAATTAGATGATATGGTTAGGATACAGAATGAATCTCTAACTGCTCAGATACAAATATTGAAGACTAATATATTTTCTATATTTGCTTTTAGAGATGCTGCCTTTGAAGGAACTGAATTTATTAATGGCTTTCATAAGGCTGTAGTGGATATGGTGGGTGGTTTCAAAGATTTAATTATTGAAGGTGAAGGAGCAGAACAACAATTAACTAGTTTTGGTCAGAAAATACAAGATTTTGCAGTTGGAGCAGTTGAAGGTTTCGATGAAGTACTTCAGGATTTAATTAAAAATGCCCAAGAATTAATGGACACTGGTTTCTTTACAGCTGAGAATTTTAGATTACTAACTATACCTTTACGATTAATGGCAGATATATTAGATTTTATGGCTAATACTACAGTACCAATATTTAATAGGTCATTGTTTGAATTTTACATGTACTGGAAAGCTTTATCGATGTTAGGTATACCTGCCTTATTGACAGCTATGTCTGGTGGACTTATAACGGCAGCAGGTGCTATGTTAGGAACCTCTACAACAGCTGGAGCAGTAAGTGCCATTGTAGGACGAGCTGGAATAGGAGGCTTGAGTACAATGTCAGTAGGTGCACTTAAATGGGGTAGTAGGGCCGCTTTAGGTGCTACTGGTATAGGAACAGCGCTGTTAGCTTACGAAGCATTGAAGTTTGTAGATAGTAAAGGATATGCAGATATTCCGGGGATGGCAGCTGGTGGTTATATGAACAGAGCCAACGGTGGTCCAGTTATGGTAGGTGAACAAGGTCCAGAGTTATTTATGCCGGGACAAGCAGGACAAGTTTTAAATAATGCTGAAACCAATAATATACTAGGTAATGATGTGGTTATGAGAAATGTAACAATTGGAATAGATTCTTTTGGAGGTATAGTATGAGTAATTTTCAAGTTAAACCTAATACTTTTTACAAAAAGAACGTTATTGATTTAGGTGTCAATGTAACTCCAGCATTTCCAGATTTCTCTCAATCTACAGAAACAACTTTTGAACTTTCAGATGGAACCCCTAAACAAAGTGCCTTTATTCTTTCTGGAACTGTTTCTTCACAACCAGAGTATGGAGCTGGGGAACTCAGGGGAGGTTTATTACGTCTATACAATAGTGCTATAGATGTATCATATAACCGAGCACTTCCTAATTTAGCTGCATATAGTTTAGATAAAACTACTACTGTGGCTGAAGGTGGTTTTTCTTTTGCTGTTAATGATGATGTTAGTCCTGAAAGAACTGTAGGACAGTATACTTCTTTTTATAATAGTAAACCTCATAGTGATTTACCTCAATTACAAGAAAACTTTGAAGGACAACCTGATGGATTATTATCTGTTAATAGAATGGGTGGGAATAATATTGTATCTATGACTGGTCCTTATATTACTGAATTAACTCTAGACAGATTATTAAGAAGAGATGGGCATAAAGTTACTGCAAAACGTATAAGTAATATGGCTAAATTGTGTGGTAATCGTGAGTTAGTAGGAAGTAGACAAGTTATGCAAGCTGATGGATTCACAAGACCTGAGCCAGTGTATGAGTACACAGGTGAATATGATATAGAATTTATAAATGGTAATGTTAGTAGATTTAAATTTGTAAATAATAATATTGGAAATAACCCATTCCACATGGTACGTCTTGATGTAACTGCCCATAGATATGCTACAGAAAATCATGATATAAACATAAATCTTGTAAAATTTCGCGATACTAGTACGGCACAGTCCTCGACGGAAGGAAACCCTGAAGCAAATCATAGAAACACTATTCTTTCAGATTTTTATGCTACACGTAACTTTAGTAATCCGTTTGATACTACCACAGATGACCCTATGATTATTTCAGATGTTCAGTTAACTACCGAGAATGCTTTAGATGGCGGTCAGTCTTTGCGTATGTATCACAATTGGGGATGGGCATCTGGTAATGCTAATCAACTACTTCAAAATCAACTAGATGTTAGTGGTAATTTAAATGCACAGTGCTCTAGATTTTCTTTATATGATATTCCTTTCCCTGCTATAGCTCAAGACGTCGGTGCTTCTACATTCCAAAATGGCACTGTTAGTTATGGAGATGCTAGAGCGGTATTACCAGAAATACGCATGGCTATGAACGTGACTAAATTAGCTCCTAACATAGTGTTAAATGTATCAGGAGCAGCTGATAATGCTTTTGGTGATACCAACCCTATTAAAAATGTAGCTAAGCAGAATATTACTGGAACTCCTGTGAATTTTTCTGATAGAGAAAATACTTTTTTAAGAAGTGTTACAGTTACTTTTTCAAATTATAAACCTAAAGCTCAGCACACTACTTTAGATAAATTCCTCAACTATGGATTAGACAACTATTATGGTACAACAGATAGTTTAAGCGATAATATAGTAGGTGGTTTTACTATAACTAGATATGGTATTAATGGAGACGTAGGTACTAATCAAACTTCTCAAAACATGTTTGCTTATCCTTTACCTGTTCAACAAATAAACCAAGTAAGTGGCGCTGGTACTCCAGCCCGTAACGATTATACTCTTGCTGAGGGTGGTATGGGTAGAGTGTTATCCGGAGATAGTGAGGGAGAACAAGCTGGTATGTTAGCAGACCCTGATATCTTAGTGTGGGGTGAACCTGATGCTACAACTGTTCTAAATGAAGAGTTAAGATATTGTGAATTACCGATGAATTCGTGGTTTACAATGCGTGCATTTACAGATGTTTTTGCATATAATAATTCAGGAAGTTCGTGTAAAAATCTTTATGCTGCTCCTGATTCACCAGATAACCCTACAGCTGCAATAGCGAAACGAGGGGTACCAATGAGAGTTATCTTTGATACTGGTTCACCAAACGAGCAAGTTACTGTATCGCAATATGGAGGTTCTGGTAACCCTATATTAGTTTCAGGTGGTTCACGCGTTGATACTGATACAAAAAATTTACCTTTCTTAGATATTTTCTTTCCAGCAGGACTTAATGATAATAGTGAATATACTTGGTATGAAAACCCAGAATTATACCCAAGACACATGACTGTTTGGGTACAGAACTATTGTTGGGTTAGTGGTAGCGATGATAGTAATGCTAGTATATGGAAATATAATGATTATAAACTCTTACCCGAGGGCGCATCACGAGAGGCAGAAGTATTTATAGATAATATTGAGTTACATAACTTTGAACCAGATATTAAAAATGTAGCTCTCAATGATTCTCTTTACTTTGAACCTCAATCTCATTACTCACCAGTTGGATTAACTACTTCAGGCTCTATATATGGGCATGGATGGGTGAGTGGAGAACCACAAACCTTAACAGGTAGTATTTTAACTACATCCGGTTCACCAGATGCAACAATAGTAGATGACCAATATTTTGATGTTACATGGTTAGATAATCATGGAAGAGTTAACATGGCAGGAGGTGCTGGTGGTGCTATAGGAACAAGTGACGAAAATAGGATTGACACCATTACAGGACGTTTGACTTTTGAAATGACAGGTAATGCTGGTTCAACTGGTCAACAAGATGATATTGTATTTACTGCGTCTACTGGTTCATTACAACCTACAACCAACAGGGCTAATTTGTGGTCTTATGATGGTGGTCAGAATGTTTGTTTAGGGTTGGATGATACAGGAGACTTACCAACACATAATGGTACTTCTGGTTATACAGGATATTTTTTAGCTAATGATTTCAATACTGACGCTTGGAATGAAGTTACCGGAAATGTATTATTACCACGTAAAGCAGAGGGTCAACCAGCTAATGCTAGTGGTGCTGTTTTTAGTAGAGGATATACTGCGGCAGATATGCCAGCTCAGTATGCTACCATTTTAGGTGGTAACCTCTTTGTTAATGGTCCCGGGCATTATACTGTAGGGGGTACTGATGTTAATAACGTGTCTGGTGCTGCTTTTGATGTAACAAATGCTAATACGGTAGGGGGTGATGAAATTAATTTGGGCGGTGGTACTACCAATGATTTCTTTTCGTGTGACGGGTTCCGTCAAAAAGGATTTATAGGATTCAATATAAGTGGTAGTGGTACTATTTCAAGTGGAAGCAGTCGAGCTAAATTATCATGGGAAAGACGTGAAAATGTATTAACTAGTACTAAAATTATAGGTATGTCTGAAATAATACAAACTAATAATTACCAAGGCTTACCTGAATTAATGATGACTACGGGCAGTACTCTCAATAAAAATCAAATTAGAGTTAGAAATCCTCGGGTTTTTAATTTTAACAACCCTAATGAAAGATATGTTATATATCTGATGGGAGGCAAGAGTCTTGCACCAACAACAGCAGCTTCAACCACTCATCTTCGTAAAGGAAATTTAAGATTAGCTGGTCCTCCACAAGGAGATGTGGTTACATTTACACAAGATATTTTTAAGGCTTCAGATGCTTCTACTCCATTGATGATAGAACGTAATTTTCACAGGCTTTATGTAAGCCCTCAGAAATATTGGGTTAGTATGCTCTTCGATAGTGATGAGAATAATACAATGAGGTCGTATCAGAATTTTTGTGGTATACAAGAAATACCGTCTCAGTCTGGTACACCTGCGGCTATATCTGGAAGTACGTATGCTCAAAGTACTTACCAGTATGACTTTACAAAAGTAGGCGACGGTGGACAATCTGCACCATATGACACTGAATGGGATTTAATACCTTCGGAAAACAATTCTACTCTCATAACTTCTGTTGATAATGGATTTGGTGCTTTAGATGCCGAGAGTGGAGAGGGAGGTTATGTAATATATGGCCCTATGTATCCAGATTCTTACAATATTTATCCTTTTAGTCCAATAACCAGTAATTACAAACCAGAAGATGGTGCTCCTATGGTTTTGTATATGCAACCAGAAGCAGGTGAAGAACGTACTGCTACTTTTTTTAGTGATGATTATACTACTGATACTAATAAAGTTCCTATGATGTTTTGGGAATTTTATGATAGTGCTCCTGAACTTTCAAACTTACAAGTAAATCCACTTATAGATTTAACTCAACCAGATATTAACCTCTATGACTTAACTACAGAAGATTTAAATGCTAATACTTTAACTTGGGAAGAAGAGAATGCTGATGATATATGGTACAGATATGCTATTATTTCTTCTAAACCTATATTAGATAAATACCATAACTCTACGATGTGGCTTCCATTAAATGAATCTTCGAGTAACTTTTCAAGCGCACCTAGTTATACAGTATATAAACCTTCAGCTAATACTTCTGCGGCAGCTACGGTGGGTAGTGATGTTAGGCCTGTTCTAGAAGGTCAAGGTGGGTATGCTGCACAACTTTCAACTACTACAAATGGTAAAATTACAATACCTACTGCAACTAATACTGGTTTAGATGCATTAGATGAATTTAGTTTAGTTATTCATTGGACACCTTCTGTAGCAGATAAGGGAGTAAAAAGATATATAGCTACTCAAGCAGGTGCTTATGGTACTCCGGCTAATAATTTCTTTTTATATAAAGATACTGACGACACAATTCACTGTGATTTAGGAACAGATATAGCATTAACTTCTAGCACAGCAGTGTCTTGTAATGCAGAAATTCCTACAAATATTATATTTACATTTGATAGTGGTAGTAAAAAATCTAACAAAGCTCATCTTTACATCAATGGTGCACTCGAAGATAGTTCGCTTGGTGATGATAAAGCTACTGGAACTCAAGATTTTGTTTTGGGTGGCTTTTATGCAGCAAGTACGTATACTGGTAGCACCGGAGTATTTGAAGAAGTAATTATTTATAATCAAGCTTTAGATGTATTAAACAACACCGGAGAATATATTATATCTACCGCAGACATAAAGGATTTCTCTGGAACTGGTGATGATTCTACTAATGAAATTAATCTAACTCACAACGTAAGAGTATTTGCAGCAGATTATCACAATTTTAGAGGTTTTAAACCATCTGAACAAGCTGTGTCTAATCAAGCATCATGGAGGACTACCACAGTATGACGGGAATGTCCTTTTCACCAGTATCATCAACGGTTAATACTACTGTAACTGGTACTCTTACTTTTAAAAACAACGATGTGCGTGCAGTTTATATAGATTGGGGGGATGGTGAAAGTGCTAAAAAAGGTGAAGCTAATTATCAATGGGAAGAAATAAACGGCTCTCCTAATAGTTTAACTGTTACTCATACATATAATAAAGTAGACACTTTTGCACCTGTACTTCAGTTTATTAATACAGCGGGCTTTGTGTCTAATTATATGGGCCCAATAAACCCTTCTACTATAGAGCCCTTTCAAAGGAATATTGCTATTTCTACCATAGCCATAGCTGATGAGGCACCAACTGCTATTATGCGTATCGAAAATACAACGGTAAATGCTGGTATTGACAATACACTGATGGAGAGAGAGGGTGCATCAGATGTTTATTTTGGTATAGTTCCTACTTTAACCCAAGCAGAATTAAATACAATTGGGCAAGTAAAGGTAGAAGTAGAGGCAGTTGTAGATTTAACTAAATATAGGAGTACTGTCTCTGATGTAGTTAGGATGGGTTCTAATAAATCACAACAAGTATTATCCTTTGATGTAGACCTTACAACTTCAGAAGACAAACAAAAAAATTTATATAGTATATTAAGTGGAACTACTACTCCACTTTCTAGCGGTGTAAACATTTTTGGAAAGGTTTCGAGAATTGTTAAATTCACCTATAAGAGTCCTAAGAGTTATGGACCATCTGGGTCTGAAGCTAACGCAGGAACTGATTATACAAGAAATTCTTTATTTAATAAACTTAAATTATTTTTAGTAGCAAAATCTTCAAGTACGGGTAAGTTTTATCCTATTTCTTATGTATCATCGGGGATGCCTATTAAGAGTGTAGAAGATAGAACACGATATTCAGTCTTAGATTTTTCACAAAGCAGAGCAGCAGGCTCTAATATAACTTTATCCAACTATAGATATGATAATGGTAAAATGTGGGATACCTATTGGCCTGTTTCTAATTGGAATATAAGTGGTACAACAGATACCATATTGTCTACACCATTACAAACAAGTAGCGTATTACCTATACACTATTCATATTTATCTCCAGCTAGGGGAATTAATACTACAGGTGCTACAACTGGAAAAATGTTATTTGATGACGACGATACCCAGAAATGGTACACTGATTCTAATATACCAGATGAACTTATATTAACTGATGATTTTGGTAGGGTAGTAGACCAATATTATAATACAAGAGTCTCTACTCTAGCGTCATCTAATTCGGGTAGTAAATTAAATACTAACCAACCTGAGGTTTTTTTAATCAAACCGACGCCCGGAGCTACATCAGCTCAAACTTATACTAAGAGTCCTGTAACAGATTTATCTTCTGCTATGCAAAACAATGCATCTGGTTCTAGTTTTATTGCTAACTCAATAAATGCTATACCTGATGGTGGAACTGATATGTTTGGTGGAAACGTTGGAAATGCAGCAAATCAAGACTATTTAATATTAGCCTTTGATTCAACTACCAATAAAGTTTTCTTCAATATGGCCAATTATGCTCAAAATATGATGGAAGATGCATCAAACGCAGGAGCTGCTTTAAGTATATCTGGTGTAGAATACCTTCAAATAGAAAATTCTGGTACTAAAACTCAAAACGCATATTGGAGACCGGTACAATTTAAAGACACTACTAAAATAGAAAGTGAAGTGTGGGATAGTAGCTCTGATGAATACAAATATTATTCATCTTCTTTCTGTAAATCCGGATTTATCTCCTATGATTTACCTTTAGATTGGGAAGCTACATCTATATCTAATCTTTGTGGAGGAGTATATGCAAAGGACGAAGACTCTCTTGTTTCGTGTTTAACTACAGGGACTGATGACATTATATTAACTGGTACCTTTGTTGACCCCGCTGTAAGTGGTGCAGGTACTGGTTTTACTACCAATCTCACTGGAGCTACTACTCATGTTTATGATGAAATGAGTAAGTTGGGAACTGCTGATGATGTAGGAGCATATAAATATATAGCTTTAATTAAATCAGGGAGTACGGGCGCTAGTCCGGTAGTTTCGGGAAGTGGATGGTGGGTTGCTTCTGGAACTAGTGGTAATGGATGGAACGGCGCTACTGATAATACCAGTGCAGTTACCTTACAATATGGAATTACTGGTAATGGTACAAATAATTCTCAATGGCTTCAGAAACCACAGGGAACATGTGAAGTTATAATTAGAAGAATTAATGTATATGATGTAATAGAAGGAGCTTCAAAGGTTATTCAAGATGTTAATACTAATACTGTTGCTGCTAACGCTAATATTTTACCAGTGTATGCTGACTTATGGAGAGGTACTAGTGGTGGTGGTGGACCTAAATTCTTTAACAGTACTTATAATTTAGCTACTGGTTCTATAAGCGGTTCTAGTTTTGCTACGAACAATAAATATTTATTAAGAATTGCATTGAGTGGAACTACTGGAGTTTTAAGTAATGTAACACCTGTTCCTCAGTTCGAGAATGTATTTGATGGTACACAGGGAGATAGTGCTATAATTAAAGTAGTAGATGATTCTGCTTTCAGTTTAAATTCATTAGCTATTACAAGTGATGTTTCTTTAGGTAGAAGTGGACATTACTTTAAAGCTATAACAAGGAAGGGTCGAGTATATATTAGTAAAACAGGGGTACAATTAAGTAGTTTTGGTTTAAGTAGTGTTGCGTTGGGAGATGAATCTTTAACCGCATCCGCTATGTTTGATAATCATGGGCCTTCAACTTTGTATGGTCACCTTCATACTACACGTAGACTACAATCTGAAAATGTTCCTGTTTATTGGGATGAACCACAGAAAGATGGAACCTTTGTTCGTTTGTGGGGAGTTATAACAGATTTGACTGAGACCCGTGGTAAAGGTGGACCGAGAGCAATTGTAAACTTTTCTTTTAATATAACCGTAACGGAGATAGCTTTACTAGATAATACTGGTGTATTGATGACAGACTTATATCCTTTAGGGGGAATACAGAATGAAAGAAACTATTCCTAGTATTAAAATAGAAGGAAGAAATGTACCTTATATAAAGGGTGCCTTTACACTTACTGGTTTGATGAGGGCAGCTACCTTGCAATTTTCTTTACCTCTTACTTACGGTGGTTATAAAAAACTATGGAACAAAGAGGTTACATTTTTTTTTAGTGAAGATGATACTACACCCTTATTTAGAGGATATATAAAAAGAGTTAAACAAGATTTCGATATGATTGAGGTGTTTGCTCAAGATGCTTTTGGCTATCTACTTAAAGGAGGAGGAAAAGAAAACGCCAAAATATCATTAACTAATACAGATAATTTAGATGGATTAACAGCGGGTAACGCTATCAGTGCTGCTATTAACAAAGCTCAACTAAGCTCAAAGATAAGCACTACATACATAGGCGATACGACGCCCCTTGTGAGCTCCTCAAACCCCCCTTTAAGGGGTACTATGACCGTCTTAGATATAATAAAGACCTTGATTAGTAGAGCAGTGGATGATAGTGGTGATATACCTAGACCTAATATAGCACGCTTAATAGATAATGGGAGCACTTCAGAGCTTATAATAGAATTAAGAAGTGACTTAGATACTGCTCAGATAAAGCATGTGTTTACAGAGTATGATAATATTGAAAATCTAAGATTAATAAATAAAAAAATACCTACTATAATTATTGTTAATGGTAGAAATGGTGTTACAGGTACTTACTCACACACTACTGCAATGGAAGCTCTTGATAGAAACTTTTTAGAAGTTACTAATGAGCTATTAGAATCACCTGCTGCATGTCAAGACTTTGCACAAAAAATTTTTAGAGCTAATTTAGAAACTCAATATCAATACAGTATTAGTAGTTGGGAAGGGGCTTATCTAAATGAAAATGATGTAATTAGAGTTGAAACTGAGGATGCTAAATTCGGTGGTAATTATAGAGTGTCTGGTAAAAAAATAGCTTTTACTAAATCAACGTTTGATGTTGCTATAAATATAAATAAAACTCCACCTACTCTTCTTGAGTATATATCACAACAAGATAACTAAGCTGAAGTTGAACCCATTAATTCTGTTATTGTAACGTAGGTTTGACAGTTAACTGAGGCAGTGTCTGTTTGGTTGTCTCCAGTCACTTTTAAATTTGTACCTTTTGGTATAATAAAATCTAATCCTTCTGAATTACTGCTAGTATATGCAGTGTCACTTGTAATAACACCGACGGCTGTACCATCTACATATATTATAAAGTCAAAAGCTTTTGTTGTTCTAACACTTGGATGTGCTCTTACGTTTACTTTCACATCGGCTGTGGTGCTCATGGCGTCATCCATGATTGTTTCTGCTGCGTTTGTACAAGCTACCGGACCGCTAAAATAAAAACCCATTGGTAATGGATTATATTGAGTCATTTGGGAGCCTGAGTATACTGAGTCTGCTGTTATTGCCATATTTTTATCCTCTTGGGTTTCCTATTTGCATATCTGTCCTTCCGTTGGTTGGAGCGAAATCTCCCATCTCACCTGAACCACCTGATGATTCACTGTTGGCTGGGTTTATAGTTCGTGCTGGAACTGTACCAGCTGGTTGCATTCCTGCATAGTTTTCTACGGTTTCATCGCCGAGTCTGACAACATTGTCAATCATTCCATTGGAAGTTAGACCTGCGTCCATTCCCATTTTGCGACCATACCCTGTTATATCTGTATCGAATTCCATATTTACTCCTTAAATTTCACACTTGTCACCAACACAAGCATACTCGGATTTACCCTGAGTATTGTCTTGATGTTCATATTTTGACAATAATGCATAGTTAATTAGGGGTAGGCCCTTTATAAGCCTTTCGTAGGTTCGGTGGTCTATTTCTTCATATGGTGCTAATTTATACTTACCACCAGAATATGGTAAAAAAGATACTCCGTTAATTATTTCCCAGTTTTGATAAACCCAATTACCTACTTCAAACCATTCATCATCTCTGACATATACAGTCATACTAGCATTATGTTCACACCAGTTGTGCTGTAGGTTTTTATAATGTTTAAGTTGGTCTAAAGCTGTAACATCCTTTCTAGTAATACATCCTTCTGGAGATTTAACTGGAAATTCTAATACCCATGTTGAAGCATCTTTTATTGTTTGCCCATTCTCAGGATTACATTTTATACCGGCTTCTTTCATCATAGTAAATAATGGGTCACGAGCTGCAATTCGGTAACGACGTATGTAGTATTTAGAGTAGCGCGGGTGGACACCTGAAGCTGAGTCGACTAACTGTGAAACAGTGCCACTTGGTTTAACACAAGTAGTAGCTGCTGGCATTTTTGTACCCAAAATAACTGATGCTTTACGTGAGATACGTAAAACACGGCTTTTAAGGGCTGCTAGTGCCTCTGAGGTCAAGACCGAGGGGTTATCCATCTGTCCTGTCAAACTAACACCTAACAGCGCTTCTACGTCACAATTCTTTTTCCACTCTTTTCTTAGATAGGGAAAGTGAGTGAAGGAACTTTGTATAACTCCTATCCAAGTTGCTGTTTCAACCTTGTCTAACAGCGTGTCAAGGTCATCGTCTTCTCGGATTACTACTTCCGAAAGGTTACAAAATTGCATATCTCGTAACATTATTTCTCCACAAGGATTAGTTCCTTGTATTAGAGGAGCGTAACGACGGGAAGGTGCTTTAGCTTGGGCTGAGGAAAGATTAAATAATCCTCTCTCTCCAGTTCCAGACTTAGCTAACGCTCCCCATTCAATTAAAAAATCAGCTGCGGATGGCTTCTCCCTAAATATAGCGCTATTGTTTGCCATAGCTCGTTTAATTGGGAAGGGCCAATCCTTAGCGTGACGCATATCTTTGTCACCAAGGTCACTCAAAGAGATTTGTGAGCTGCGTCTAACTCCACCTACAACAACAATCTCTGCAATCTGATTACATATATCATGAGCTTCGAGGGTTGTAAGTTTTCGACCTTGAGCATTGTGCATAGTTTCACGAATAAAATCATGCAACTTTACTAGCGGTGCAGGACCAGAAGCACGTCCACCCATAGTCAAGAGGCGTGCGCCTTCTAATCTTATCGCTGAGTAATCGAAATAAATATTTTGTCCATCATAGAGACTCCCCATAAGTGTCTTTACTGAGTCAGCCCAACCTGCTTTAGAATCCTCAATTATAACCTTAGCTATTCCTTGACCTGATTTTATTGCAGGTACATCTGGTAGTTTTATTACTTCTTTAGACTCAACTGAGAAACCAAAGCCAGTACCACACATTAATACATATAAACATTCAGCAAAAGCTTCTACAGAATTAATTTTAGCAAAGGAGCAATTATATATACAAGTATTATCTGCTTTAGCGGCTGGACCTGCGGCCCATAAGAAACGCATCGACGGCATTACAGCAAACTCTAACATATATTTTCTAATTTTGTTAACAGTCTTCTCAGGTATCTCAGGTCTTTCTGAAATTATGAAATCGATAAATCTTTCTATTGTTTCAGGCCAATCTTCTCGCCTGTTCTCTTCTTCTAGCCAACGTGAATACGTTCTTTTATATATAAATTCTGATACTTCGTTCTTAAACATTTTACCACTCCTTTTGCGGTTCATTATTATAGTTTGGGCTACTATAAAAGCCTTGTTCTATTTTTTAAAATCAATCAATACTCGTCTACCACAAGTGCAAGGCTCATCTGCCTTACACTCACAGCGACTTCTACTTGTTAACAATGTTAACTTATCTATGGGAATAACCGTTAGCACACCAAGAACATTCACAGTCTGGTCCACCGTCCATATTTGGTTCTTCCGGTTTTTCTTCAACAACTACTTCTTCAACGGGTGCTTCTTCTTCTTCTTCAGCTATTTCTTCGGCAATCTCTTCTTCGGCTACTTCTTCAATAACTTCATCTTCGATTGCATCTTCATCTACACAAGCGCATGGTTCTTCACCACATGCTTCACAGGATTCATCATACTTTAATGCTCCTGCTAATCTGAATTCTAAATCTGCTTTCTTACCCTTTGTGGATAATCCCATTTCCTTTAGTTGTTTTTTAAGAGCTTTAACATTCATATTAAAGTTCCTCTTTTTTACCATCAGAGTAAGTTCGTATTGTTACGTTCTTACCTCTACGGCTTATTACTTTGTCATAATAGGTAGCTTTTGGTACTTCCTTTACAACTGGTTTCTTGACGTCAACGTCTTTTTTGCTAGCTTTATCCTTTACCATGGTATCACTTTTTCTTGCGGCGTCCCGCTTTTTTCTTTGTTTTTGGCTTTACTTTACGAGGAAGTTTGGCGCCCTTAGGCGTCTCCTTCTCCCATTTCTTCGCCATCGTCGGCTTGTTTTTGTGCATCCAAGCTCTCTGTTTCTTGCTTTTGAAGGGCATTTTCGTTCTCCTTTTGTATTGCGGCTATGTGGGCTTGCCATTGCATAACCATTTCTTCTTTCTCCATGAACTCATTTACGATGCCTGCATTATCTTGTAATGCTTTTGACATCTGTTGTGCTTCTCCTTCAACTTGTCTCAGCCTATCTCCGGCTGCTCTAACTTGACTTAAAAGCCAATTCATGTTATCCATTGTTTGTGCTGGGCCTGCACCTTTTTCAAAGTCCTTAACCCATGCTTCTACATCGTTCATACGTTTTTCTATTCTTTTTAATGTTGCCATTTTTGTTCTCCTATGAACAAGTGCAATCACTTGAACATACTTTCATTTCTATTAACTTATCCTTCGAATATCTATTTAAAGCTTTCTCTCTCATATTAGTAATAATATGCCCTGCGGTGTCTGGGTCATCTGTATACCAGCCCCAATCACCACCATCTTCGTTATATATACTCTCGAATATAAAATGAATGTCACGGTTGGAATATCCTGCATTGATTAATTCCATACCAATTATTTTGTTATCTTCGTGGGAGCTATGTCCACGCTCTATATTAAGCTCTATAAGCTTCATTATGCATTTACGTAAGGGCATAATATAATCATTGTTATGTATAGCATGCTTAATAGGGCTTGCTACATCATTGATTTTATCTAAGAGGTAAGTAACGCTTAGAGATACATTATGCTTGATTCCTTTTTCATTACACATAAACTCTACAAAGTCTCTATAAGCTTTCTTACTTCTATTACTTTCAAACTTTTCATCACGAGGTTCTACAGCTATACCATAGATTTCCTCTATACTCATCTTCATAACTTCCTCAACTGAGAGCTGTGTACACCACACCCCTGTTGGTTCTTGAGTTAGTTTAGATATATACTTTGTGTTAGGTATACGTCTTAAACACGCTACACTATTGTTAATACAAGCTTGGTCAAGGGTCTTCAGTTTGTATTCTGTTTTTATAAAGCTCAAGTATTTTCTTAGCATGTCTCGTTTCAAACCATCCGATAAGCCCACGTGCGAGTACAGGTCTATATTCATTTGAAAGCCCTTGCCCCCTGTAAGATATATCCTTGGGATTATCTCTCTCGGCTTGCAATACTGCCTTATAAATTTTCTTACGTCCTTTAAACATTTATTTACATCCTTTTCATCATCAAAATCAAACCACAAAGTATTTATTGCAGCTGAATCATAATCTGTTTTACCCCAGCTACTTTTAACTCTAGGGTTCTCTCTTCGGTCATCAAATACATAAACACTAGTGTAACAATTTTTGTCACCATTGAATTTACCTACTTGAGTTTCCAATTCTTCTATGGAATAACACCGAGCTATTCTGGCTGGGATTCCAAATTCTCTGTAATACATTCTCCTACTATCTCCATTACTTCTATTTTTTGACACCAATCTCTTGGTATTGCCATGATATCTGCACCATCGCACTGTGACCCATGCATCACTAGTATTAAAGCTTTGTCGTCCTTTGCTACTAATTCACCAACTGTTTCACAAACAGTGAGGTGTTCTGATGGGTTTTTGGCGTTAATTCTATATTCTTTAAACGTACTAGCTGCATCATTCCATGTAACTTTAACAAAAGGTCCAGTGCTTCCTAATGTTTCAGCTTCCCTATTTCGATTGTCTAACAAGGTTCTCCTTCCAATCTTCAAACAATCCTGCAACAATACTTAAATCGTTATCGTGTTTATAATACTTAGCGTTTGGTGGTGTTTCAGAAACCATAACGGGATTATAAGGTTTTTCAAACAAAACCCTATCGTATGGTATTTGGTTTACTTTTAACCAATCTTTGGTAGCCATAACCCAATCTAATGAGTTAGGTCTTTTACACCATATTGTTATCTGATGGTTGTTGTCTGTCAACCATATCATAAATTCTCTAACGTTAGCTAGAGGTCTTGCTTTCTCTACTTCAGTGTAGTCATTACATGGGGTACATATAATTCCATCCATTCCAAATACTAAATTCATTTCTTTATTTCCTCTTCTATTTTATTTATCCATTCAATCCATCGTTTACCTACGACGTCCCAACTATACTCTTTTAAAACATGTTTGCGTCCTGCTATTCCTGTTTCTAATTTCTTATCAGGATTGTCATAGTAATATTGTATTGCTTCGCATATAGCATTTTCTGATGCTATTGCTCTTTGGGGTGCTGCACGAGCGGGAGTATCCCACCACATGTCTTTATATGGTATTAATATACCTCTCTCACATATATCCTCTTCTTCAAGATGGTCTCTACCATTAGGCATAGGGTCATCATGTGCACCTCCTAAAGGATACATTGGTATGTCTTCATTCTCAGGGTCTTTGCTCTTTATTAACTCATACGATGTTGTGTAATTAGTAACACATATTGGTACACCACATGACATAGCTTCTAGTGTAGGGATACCAAAGCCTTCACCTGCTGTAGGTAAAACAAATACATCCATACAATTATATAAGTTAGCCATACCTTTTTCATCTAGAGCTTCTCGGTTATCTAGTGAGCCCATAAGTGGTTTCATAAGATATTCTTCGATTCCATATTGTTTAGCAAAGTCTGGGAATTTCCAACCCATAACATCGGTCCAATCCATATGTAACATTAATTTAGCTTCATCTGGACCAAGATTATTTTTCTTTACAAACTGAGCAAATCCTTTTACTAGACGTGGTATATTTTTTCGGTGTTGATTTCTAGCTACACATCCTACTATGAATGCATCTGGTTTTTCTTCAGCACCATACTTAGGATTCATTATCGGTTTAAATAAACCAGTATCTACACCATGAGGTATATATGTAGTATCTACATCAAAATCCTTTTTAAGTCCTATTTGTCCATATCTCGACATGGCTATACCATAGTCTACATTGTTAAGTTGTAATTTCCATTCCGGCACAGAAGGTTCTCCATCATAAGGTATGACGACCGCTAGCTTCCACGGTACACCTTTAGATATATCTTTGAATGCTTGATTCATCAAATCCATTCTTTGCTTTCTATTAAGTATATTACCTTTATTATCACGGAATGCCATTGTAATTTGATTAGGTTGCTTCATATCTGTCATATGTTTAAACATCTGGAAATCAAGATGCCCTAACACAAGGTCGGGTTTAAAGTTTTTTAACCAATGGGGGAAGGATTTCTCTCCAAATCTTTCTTGTCCCGCAAACATTATAGGTAAGTTCTCAAACCAAGCTTCTTTCTCAGTTTGTCCTAACGGCCATGGTGTAAACCATTGACCATGTCTATCGTTTTGACATCCTGCATAACCTATACGGTGTCCTTCGTTATATAAAATTGAAGATACGTTTTTTGTATTTGTTCCAAAACCAGTGGGTGCCCACGGGCTATCCGATACTGGCATAATTCTTAATCCAGTATAAGGTTCTAATATAAAATTCGCATCGTTGCCGTATCTACCTACGGGTGCTTGTGGTTGTTTCATCTTTTAAATCCTATTGTTTTATAGCTATAATATCTCTCTTATTAACAATTACTGTACCTTTTTCACCGGTAAGATAAACAAAATTTTCATCATCATTCGTTATCATTCCTCTTCCTACCTTTGTTCTTTCTTCTTCACGCCAAACCACTTTGACTTCTGCGTCTGTCAAAAATGCAGACAACGGTTTTTTTTCTTTTTCTTCCATTATATCACTTCCCCCGAAGGGTTAGGAGCAGCAACGTGCTGTCCTTATATTAATTAATCTATTGTGCTATTTAAAGCTTTCTCTGCCCATTTACCCATTTGTACCAGTTCATTAAAGGATAATACTCCTTTAGCATTGTTAGCTCTCCATGATATTATTTGGATATTGTCTGTGGTGTGAGGTTTGTTATTGTCTATCCTATCTAGACTTGGTGACATATCACTCCATTGGGAGTGAGCTTCAGGTTTGAACTCCCCTCTCACCATAGGTTTACCAAATACAGGACAGAGGTATTCTCCCTGTTTAGTTTTTATCAAATCATCAAAGAGAGTAAGGAATTCTTTATATCCCTCATCCTCTCTCATATTATCTATACTTCGTTTGTATTTAAGTGTTGTAACTGGTATACCTTCTAACTTAAGATATTCCCTCTGATATATATACAAAGACCACTCTAAGTTTTTGTTATAGTGCTCAGCTCGCATTCTACCCATACATTGTTGAGTTCTGTGCATACGCCCTCTCCTCAGTAGACCACCATGTTTAGTGGGGTTGTTGTAATGAGCATCCGATGGTGGATTAAAAAGTTCCTTAGGCCAACACATTTCATTTTTACATTTATCACAGGAGCAAGCATAAAGATTGTCTTCTTTACTATAATAAGCATTGCTCATTCCCATTCTTGGTTCGTCTATATGAGTTATACCTTTTCTTTTTAAATAACGACTTACCATTATATCCACTCCGCTAAAGATTTTTGTTTTTTATCTAACATAGTTAAGGGTGGTTTCCTTTTCATGTGTTCTTTAAAACCAAATTTAATTAGAAGATTACTCACTACATCCCAATAGTAACGCATGTCTATTGCATCTATTGTTGATATAGATTCTTTAAGAACAAATCCTTCTTTACATCGAGCATAGAAGTAAGTAGTTCCTTCACTTGGTATTATACCCATAATCTTTCCTTGATTCATTAAGTTAACCATAAGGTCAGTATCTGATTTATACTCATCATATCCTCTATTCATTGAACGACGCATTATATAATCCTCTAATTTATATTCAGAGAAATCATACAAGGAATCTACAAAGTCAGGAGAAACGGTATTATTCAACGCCGCGTCTGATAACCTATCTAATACCTTGTTATAGAATATAGAGCGGCTCTTAGATTTAAATGTGCTTCCATGCTTTGTAACACTACCATCCAAGTTACGCAATATATAATTACCAACTTGTATCCATACACCTTCTAAGAATTCATCTTTGTCCATAGATATATGTTTGGCTTCAGTAAATGGTAGATGGTGTTTCATTAGTCTTTGAAGTCTATTACTTAACCAAGCCTCGTCCACATCCACATTAGTATTAATCCCATCTGTATGTACATATACCACAGCATCTTTTCCATGTCTGCCACGGATAATATCGACAGCCGAAAGAAGGAGCCAGCGCGCAATTGCTGTGATAGTAAGGCCCACACCCATATCACCGTAAGAAATGTAAGGATTAGCGTTTGCACCATAGAAAGTATTCACCATTATTTTAAGAGCATCGGACTTGCTCTTATCTTCCTTCGTCTTCCCAGCCTTATAAGGTTTACGCATCTCTTTAAATAGAGAACACATCTCATATAGGCAACTCTTCTTACTTTGGTCAATTTCTATCATCAATCTCTTATTAACCTTATTATCAGGAACATAGAGGATTCCATCCTTAAACTCTATGTCTGGTGTATAGTCGTCATAGCCTACAATTTTAGTCGTATCAGGCCCTAAGTTTAGAGCCATCGCTATAGAGGGATAATAAGAACTGAAATCAACTTTATAGTTTCTCGGTTCAAACCCCTTTCTATAGAGCTCTATGTGTGCAGCCTGATAATTACCTTTATCGAATCTAAATATCTCTGGATGTCGCGTTTTATTATTATTAAGCGCCACTATGCCCTGCTTAAACAAAGACCTGCCCTGTAGAATTTTCGTAATGTAGCTACTGGGGGCGTTCACATAGGTTGCTAAGGGGACACTGAGTGTCTCTGCTACGTATTGTATTTGTGGAAAATAGTGATTATACATATAGAGCGTACAATCTACATCTGATAAGACATAGTCTTCGATTTCTTCTAGTGAATAGTCCATCAGAGTTTTGTGTGCGAAGTCGAGCTCAATAGGATTGAGTCCGAATGCCTGAGATACCTGTTTTAAACCACGTGGTAACCCAGATAGCGAATAGTCTAATCGAGCCCATCTTAGTAAGTCAAGAATAACTCGACCACCTGCACTCATCTTTAATTCACGACTGTCTTTAGGAGGTTCATACCCCCAGCTAGACCCATCTCGGTTGAGATGTTTCTTGTATTGTGTTTCGTTTATATGGTTATACCTAACTCTGTGAAGTATCTGCGGAATATCATATCCCACCAGATTCCACCCCGTAATAATATCAGGGTCATAGTCCTGTACAAAATTAGCGAAGTCCCATAGTAGTTGTTTATCATCTTTTTCCTCATTATCCCATAAGAATACTTTGCGCTCTCCGGTGGAACAAACAATGCCAATAGCAACAATAGGGTATTTTTCACCAAAGGGAAATTTACCGTCAGGGGAGTGTGTTTCAATATCAAACACAAGGCATTTAACGTCGTTGTCGTTAGGGTAATCTGTAAAGAACGTTGGATGTTCTATACATAACCTTTCAAGTAACGCTTCTCGTCCACCATCAAAGAGTGCGTGGGTAGGAATGTGGTCCTTTCCCGGAGTGTATTCATGTTTCCTTAGTTTGATTGTTTCATCTGAAGCAACCAACTTCTTAGTCTCCCCCTCTTCGTCTTCGGTATAGAAATAGGGACTGTAGGGTGATTCCACAGCTTCCGTCTCTCCGTTCCTATACATTTTGACCATCAGTTTATTATTTTTAAGATTAATTGTGCGTTTGTTTATACTTCCTATTAGTGGTACTTTCATAGTTTTCCGTTTATTTCTTTTAGTTGTTTAAGTATTATTCTAAGTAGTGGAGCAGTTGCATCATGGCGAGTAGCTTTAGCCATTAGTCTTCCTCAGTTGGTGTAACGTTCTTAGTTGGTGGTGTAACATCTACTGTAACTAATTCTTCTTTTACTTCCCACATACTAATAAGTTGCACTGCATCTTGAATAGCTCTACCCCATGCGCGATGGATTTTAGCTACTGTTTTCATATCATTAGGGTCGTCTTCAGGGTCTTCGGGTTCAAACTGTCCTGACATATCATAGTGATAATCACTAGCTGCCTTCAACATAGAAGCCCATTGTTCTCTTTCGTCGTTAGTACTAATAACTAATTTATCCATGTCTGACATTAATGACCTCTATACTCTTCCATTTGTTCTTGTGACATTCTTTTAAATAGTTTATCCATATTATTAACCATGAGTTCTGATAACTTAATATCATACACATCACAAAGACGTGTTAAATACCATAGCACATCACCCATCTCATCTATAATGAGTTCGGTATTATCTATGTGGTCTCTTATTTCTTTTTTAAATGCACCACCGACTTCGCCGGCTTCGTTCATTAAACCTAACATTAGGTATTCTTTTTCCCTTCTCTTTGGGTATCTTGCTGTCTTACGGGTAAAATCCGTATATGTTGTTTCTATTCCTTTTACCATATATTCAACTCCTCTGGTATTCTACTGAGGACATTCTTTCTCTCAGTTGGCAAGTACCTATATACTAGGTCTGCCTTCTCATTACTCTGTATGACCCACGGTTTGATGATTACTAAATCACGTTCCCTGACCCACATTCTCTTTTTTAATTTACCACCGATGCGTATCATTCTAGTGTTACCATCAGCACACAGGGCTCTAAACCTCGAACCCCCTGACATTTCCGAAACCACTGCAAATTGTTCTCCGTGCCTAGGTAACCTAAGCTTTCTCGAAATATAATTTGATGGCTTCGAATTCTTTGTCATCATAGTCTCCTTCTGCTTTCAATAGAAAAGACTCGTAGTCTTTAATCTGAGAATCAGTAGCACTTTTAAATATGTCAGGATAGTCAATATCCTTAACATCTACCGCTCTCTTTGCTCTCTCACCCAGTTCAAGGTTGTCCCCACTAAACGGGTCAACAAGCTTGATACTGCTACAACTGCTCCTAATGTATTCTTCAGATACTTCAGGCCAGTTCTCTCGTATAAACTCTTTTGTTTCTTCAATTAACTCACTCCAATTTATTTTTGATGCTGGTTCTGTTATCAATGGACTTTTAAAATAGAGTTGACGCTTACCATCATCTTCTACTTCTAGAAACCCAGTCATCAACAAACCTGATATTACAGGTTTTAACTTTGTAAAAGGCAACCCTGCTGCCTTAGCTGCTTTCTTTAGTTCACCTTCAGACATCTTTACAGTCTCACTGTCAGCAAATCCAAATCTATCCATTCTTGTCTCTGGAAAGAGTTTTAATATATCTGTTCCATGACTTGGCATGTGTAGACATTCTTCTACAAATGAATTAAGATAAATACGTATGCCTAACCAATTATGTTTAGGTGATACCATACCATAAGTTACACCATCCTTCTCGGTTCGGACTATTTCATCAGGATAAAATCTAGCAATAGCATTGATTAGTCTCAATAGGTATTGGACCTTAGACCGAGAAACAGGAAAAGCTGAAGGTATAGCTTTAAATAAGAAAGGAGCACAAGGGTTTTTTAATATAGTAGCATCATCAATATCTCGTTCTCTAATGGCTCTAACTATATGTTCCTTCAGTGCCTCAATTTCATCATCAGTCATACTGGATAACTTAGTTGGTGGAGCTGCTGCTTGCATCAGCTTATGTTCTACTACTCTCTCAGTTTGTTTAACTGTGGGATTGGTATGCATTATCATACACCTACGTTCTAACTCAGCATCAAACATAGCTGAACCTTTATCGTTCTCAACTGCTACAGCCATCAATACATACTTAGGCTCTAAGAAATGAGTGATTGTTGGTGTGGACTTAGAAGTCACGTCTGTTCTCTTACGTCTAGCCGTTCTTCCATCTGCCCATGTTTTAATTACTTCCATTACTCCTTCAGGGATTTTCTGTGCTTCAGGTATAGCAACAAATCTAGCTTTATTTATATTTTCAAAATCATACCACACAGCAGTCTCAGATAAATGTTCTATTGTATGTATCCAATCTTTAGGTAGTAGTGCTGAAATAGCTTCCATTAACACTGTCTTCCCTGTTCCACTGTAGGCTTTGATACAAAAGTTTGTGTCTTCTAATAAATAAGAAAGACTTGCAGTCAAAGCGAGAGCATCCTCTCCCAAAATAGGAAAGAGGGTGCCATCTGGTTTCTTTGCATTGTGAAAGTATCTGAGTAAATCATATACTTCAAACTTTTTAGGACCGTGAGAATATTCTATCATAACCACTTAGTCCTTGCATTACTTAAGTTGAGAACATTATGTTCACATAACTTCACTGCGTATTTTTTCATTTCTTTTTCTTCTATAGCTGGAAAGTTTTCTTTTAAGATTAAAAACAAATCAATCATAGTGATTGGGTCTCCATCTTTATCTTTCAAAAACTCTACTATTTCTTCGGGCACTGCCCATACATAACTCTGTTCTTCACTTGATTCTAAGCTTGGTCTAAACTTCTCTTCCACAAAGGGATTGAGTTCAGTAATACTTAAATCATATCCATTCACTTCTCTTCCTGACGTTGTCATTACTTTACCTTTCTTAATTTCAAAAACCTTATCGGTGGGGTTGAATCCATTTTCAATTAATATGGTAAAAACTCTTTGAGCTAATGTATGAGCACCCACGGTTAGTGTTAAATATTTTACTTGTTTAGCTTCACTTGTGTAGAGGCCATAAGTAAATTCATTTATCTTAGGTGTATTGTTTTTACAGAACACACATTCACCTTCCTTAGCCCAGCATTTGTTCCTTTTCTTAGTTGTAGGATTCCAATGCTTTACTCTATGGATAGGTGATATAAAGGCGAACTGACCCAAAGCGGTCATTGAATTTTCTAACCATATCCTATCGCTTCGGGTTGACTGAATCCAGTCGTCGTATTCACTCATTCTATTTTTATTATTTTTCCTTTAGTAGGGGTTATCTTGTGTATAGTTACATCAAGAACTCCGTTGTTGAAGGTTGCTTTTACTTTGTTAGGATTTAATTCAAAATCAAATGATTGACCAAAATCATAATCTCTATCTTCAGTAGTAGCTTTGAAAGCTACACTCTCTGCATGAACTGAGAGCTCAATATCTTTCTTCTCAACTCCCGGAAGGTCAGCGGTAAGAACTATACAATCTTCTCTTTCTTCTACTGTTCCTATTTTAGGTTGTGTCCTATTCCAGCTCATCTGCCGGTCGTCATTCTCAATATGAGAAAGTAAGTCAACCCACATGTCCATCATGCGTTCAGTGTTCTTATCTGGGAAGAACATTAGTCCTCCACTGTTGGAGCTGATGCTCCATCTGTTCTCTTCATTAACCTGAAGTAAGGTTTGTTGCTACCTTCTTTCCAGTAGGTATTTCTGAACATAACATATTCATCTCCACCCTCTGATTTACCTGAGTAGTAGATGTTTCCGTTCTTGTCAGTGTTCCGGAACAATCCGGCTGCGAGTTCTAAACTAGTTTTTTCTGCCATTTTTCTTTCCTCCTTTTTATTGATGCATATTGCCGCTTTGCATCTGTGCGGTTTTGATATCTATTTCTAATAACTTCTCTCCATAGGCGGCTATTAGTTTATCTATTGTTTCATTAAAGAAAGCCCTAACATCTACCTTTTCGTTAGGTGCTATCTCCATTTGAAATGTCCCGATGCGTAGAAGATGTGTCATCTTACTTGCATCCATCTTAGCCTGAATTAAATCTCCGGCTAGTTCTGCCATTACAGGGTCATTAGAAGATAAATCTGTCATCTATGACCTCCAACTTGATTAATATTTTTCTTAAGTTCTTTACCATTCCTTGTGTTTCTCCTATTTTGTTTTCCAAATCATCAAAACGCTGAGACATCTTATCTATTCTTGCTAAGACATCTTCCACGTTCTGAACAAATGGAAACCAATTACTCTCTTCACTATATCTAGCGTTTCTTTGGCGGATTTCTTCTGCCCATCTTGTGTGATGGTTTACTTCCGCCTTTCTGTCCTCTTCTATTGTCATTATTTTGATTCCTTTTTAGTTGTTTCATGAGTATTTTGTTCTTACGTGGGTTCACATGATGACCCTGTCCTGTCCAACCATCAGTATAATATCGAATGTAACCCATCCAATAATCACGACAGTTATCCTCAGTTGGTTCTAACCCTCTTATCTTAACCTTTTCCATTAAGCGTTGAACCATCTTATTATTCTTACCTTTAGCCCAAATTCTATCAAAAGCTTCCCATCTTTCGTTCATAACCAGTATACTCCTAAGACCATACCTATACCTAAACCAAATAAGAATCCTGATAATAGCATAACTATATCTGAAGATATGTGTAAGTCTTTATCACTCATACTTGACCTCCAATTATACCATAACACTCACGACAATATGGATTACCAACTGAGTCTTTGTATATAGCATACCTTATATCTAATTCCCATTTCTTACATAGATTACATTTCATGCGAAGTATACTCCGAGTATGGCACCCATAACAAAGCCACAGAATAAACCATAAATATAATACTTCTCAGATTCAGTTATGAGGTGACTCATCCGAACATACTCCCTGTGTAGGACTTATGTTCAGGCTCACTCTCTGGAACTGGCTGAAAGCTCTCGGGTGAATTCTCTTTAGCGGCTTTAACCATGATTTCTAATACTTTAACATAAGCTAAGATTGACATCTCTTGCCATTTCTTTAACTGATAGGTCTTACTTATCTTTTCAAGGCATTCCCCTATATGCATTATATCTATTGAGTCCATAGCTTTAACTAAAGCTTCCCATTCAATCTGTTCGTCTTTAGTCATGAGAGCTTTGATATCTAAGGCTTTATCTTTATTTTGGGCGGCTTTCAAAAAGCCATCTAACATTTCATTCATACTAATCCAATATATCCACTTGAACTTTCTTGATGAGGTAATGTCCTTCATCATTCTGGAACCAAACGACGTTATCGCCTGAGTCCATTTTCATGTCTTCCAAAATTACATCTGGAATATATATCGATTTGTATTCACTTATTCTTTTTATACTGCTTATTTGTTTCATTCTACCACCAATCTATCTAGTCTATAAGCTCTGACATGTTGTCCGAACTGAGAGCTATATTGTTTTAGGTTATATCTATTATCTTTTCCTGTGATATAGAACTTACCTTCTGAGGATATATGCATATCTTCCGGTAAGATTTTTCTTACTGAATCACTATCTGAACTGTGCTTCCATGAAGCAAAGTTAAATTGTGTTCTGTTTTCAGGGTTGTATCTAATACTCACCTGTTTGTGCTTTCCTGTCTTTTGATAATGCTTTACAGCATCCATCAGACTGTTGATTTGTTCTGTTCTGTTCATTTTAATCACTCTAATCTAACAAAACCACCTACCTATATAAAGGTTATGGTTATGTAAACTGAGAGCTGTATAGTATATACTCTCAGTTGGTCCCATAATGGGATTTCTAGTGGAATTATATCCATTATTTCTTGTCTGCACATCTAGTGCAGTATGCGTTGCCTTCGTAATCAGTAAAGATTGCTCGACTGAAACAAGCTGGGCATTGTGTAAATGTTCTTACCATAGTGTCACCTTTAATTTTATCCAAGCTCTTACCCATCCATTTGGTTTAGGATTCTTATAACCTTTCCTAAGTTTCTTTGCACACCATCGATACATTTCGTTTGCATATCTTATTGGTTTCCTAACTTTTCGGGGTAGATATTTTATACCACGTTCACCAAAAAACAGGGACGCTTCAAACATATCTAAGTATCTATTATGGTCTTCACCTATATAATGGTATCCCCTTTCTATATCTTCATCATAGTCTCTAACGAAGTTTATTATCTGATAAGCTCTACCTAAATGTTCAGCATAAGGATAAGCTGATTCAGGTGCACCTAGTATTCGAGCCATCATTAATCCAATGACCTCAGCTGACCCTCTACAATACCTCAGCATAGATTCATCATCATGATGAACCTTCTTTGCATCCATCCTCATAGAAGTATAGAAATCTTCTTTCCATTCTTTAGGCATCTCATATTTCTTATTGACATAAGCAAAGTTATAAGCTAACCTTTTGAGGTCACCTACTAACTCATCTCCATCAACTATATTATCTAAATATCTTATATATCCATACAAAGCATAAACATCTTTCTTCACCTCAGCTGGGAAAGCCTTAGTGCAACATGCGAATGTTGTTGAACACTTGTCCATTACTTCTTTTGTCATGTTAATAACATGTAACCTACTGTAAATGATATAACTATGAGACATGCCCATATGTATAACAGATAGTCGTAGGTTGTCCATTCCTCTTCTTTTTTATTCATTTGTTTTTTCACCTTTGGTTTTGCTACAATAAAGTGTGGAACCTTGTTCCAACAATCATTACAGAGATAGGCTCTGAGATGAGGCTCGTCACTCATGTAGTGTATTTTGCACATGTTGCAATTATGCCACAGTGCTTTATAATAATTAGGTTGACTCATTCTTTTTATCCTCTTGATTCTTTTTATAACATGCATCACATACATAAGTTTTAAAATGTAAACTTATTATAGTTTTAGCTTTACAGTATATGCACGTTCTTTTAAGGCTCATGATGTTGATTACTCTCAGTTCGTGACCCACACTTAGGACAGGTCCATGTGAA
>TARA_R110002049_G_C9178388_1_pt1 | contig 35944 bp, 31 predicted proteins | sample TARA_R110002049 | Tara Oceans TARA_R110002049 (sample SAMEA4396941) | marine metagenome | biome: Polar Biome; feature: [SRF] surface water layer (ENVO:00010504); material: water (ENVO:00002006), including particulate matter (ENVO:01000060) such as... | depth 5 m
TCTGAAAACCAAAGCCACCGTTTTTAACGGTGGTTCTTTACTTATGACGCCAGTGGTTCTATGTGGGGTAAATTGCAAGACAAAACCAAAAAAGAAATTGCTGCGGATGTTTTGACCAAAACCGTAAACAATCTGCCTAACAATCAAAATGTAGGCTTGTTGGTTTATGGCCACAGAACAAAAGGCGATTGTGATGATATTGAGTATATGGTTGATTTGTCAAACAGTTCCAAAGCCAAAGTCACGCAAGCTGTAAAAGCTGTTAATGCTTTAGGGAAAACTCCTTTGGCACGTTCGGCAACCATGGCGATAAATTCCTTAAAGGAAAGTAAAACAAAAGCCACGATTATTTTAGTGACCGATGGCATTGAGTCCTGCGATGGCAATATTTGCGATGTGGTTTCAAAAGCAAAGTTGGAAGGTATCGATTTTAAATTGCATATTGTGGGTTTCGGACTTAAAGAAGGCGAAACCGAACAGCTAAAATGTGCTGCTGATGCTGGCGGCGGGCACTATTATGATGCCGCAGATGCCAGCGGTTTGGGCGATGTGCTTACCGTGGCAACCTCAGAGACCGTCGATGTCCCGAAAGGTAACTTCTCCATTTATGCTACCAAAAATGGGCAACCGGTGGATGCTTGGGTCAAGGCAGTAAAAACGGGCACGAATGAAGAAATGGATGGAACAAGAACTTATAGTGATACCTCATTTTTATCGTTACCAACGGGTAAATATGACTTAATAGTCAGGCCACTTGAGAATACCAAAATCAAAGGAACAACCATAACTGTTGAGAGCATTGAAGGTGTTGTGGGCCATCAAACGGTAAGTTTCGATGGCGGAAAAATAAATATCATTACAACCAACAATGATGACGGTTGGGATTGCACGAGTAAAGTAATGACGCAAACAGGGGAAGTTGTTGGGGGAAGCAGGACTTACGGCAGACCACAATTTGTGGAGTTAAACCCTGGTGTTTATGATATAGAGCTTATGGCATTGCGAATGAGTGGACTAGAAACTAAGTATAAAATTGAAGATGTTGTAGTGGAATCTGGTAAAACCGTTGAAGCTGCACACAATTTTAAAACAGGCATGGCCATGATTGGTTTAAAAACAGGCAGTACCTTAGTGGATGCTGTAGTCAGTATTAAAGAAAAAGTATCAAATAAAGGTGTTGCTGGCGGCAGAACTTATACATCAGCAACCAGTAACCCCAAAGAATTCATTCTGAATCCAGGTGTTTATGAAGTGACCGTTTCTGCCGTAAAAAAGGAGTATGCGGGAATAAAAGAAACCTTTACCATGGAAGTGAAGCAGGGAGAAACCTTTACTAACATTTTAAGTTTTTAATTTTGGCACATCAAATGTTAAAGGCCTACAGTTTCTTGCTCTATTTTTTAGCTATTTTAACAGCTTTTTTTGTTGGTATTGGCTATGCAGGTATGGTTAGGCTGGTAAAAACCAAAGTGCTTGAGGCTCCAAAACAAAGCATACCAACAAAATCGGTGGCCCCTAATGTAGAGGCTATGGCGATAACCCTGTTGGAATAGTTTGGATTATAAGCGAATACGATAAATTATTTATCTGCTATTCTTTTTTTTAAGTTTATTTTTCTATAGAAAAGAAACGTTCAATCTATGATTCAAAAATCAATATTTCCTCATTCATTTTCATTTTAAAATAAAACATCTTTTTGCGTAATAAGTGCGTAACAAATGTAGCATTGCTCAGTTCTAAATAATATTACTTTTATTTTTTGCTCTCACATGTGACTTTCTATTAAAGCACGTGTCTTAATATGAAAAGCGACTAAACCGTATTTGAAAACTCTCAACAACACAGATAGCTTGTCTGACGAAGATTTGGTAAAAACCATCGTTAAAACCAATGATACCTTACTTTTTGAAAAATTGTATGATAGGTACGCCGTGTTGGTTTATAATAAATGTTTTGGGTTTGCAAAAGACGCTGATGAAGCTAAAGATTTGACACAAGATGTGTTTTTGAAACTGTTTGTTAAACTGGCAAGTTTTAAAGGAAAATCGAAATTTTCAACGTGGCTATATGCCTTTACGTATAATCATTGTGTGAATTACGTAACCAGAAACACGGCTAAAAAGTTTGAAAAACAATCGGTTGATTATACTGATATTGAAAACTTTTCAGATGACATTGATGATGATGCCAGTTTTCTGGATATGAAAGTTGACAAATTAAAAATTGCTTTAGAAATGATTTCTCCAGAAGAGAAAATGATATTGCTTTTAAAATATCAAGATTTCCTTTCCATCAAAGACATTGAAGATGTTTTGGGCATTGGGGAAAGTGCTGTTAAAATGAGGGTCAAGCGCGCTAAAGATAAACTTGTAACCGTATATGCTAATAACCTTAAATAATGCACAATCCGTTTAAAGATATAGATAAGCCACTAAAAGATGTTCCACAAGAGCTGAAGGCTAAGGTTATGAGTGATATTGCCACAGCAAAGTTGCTTATGGAACTGGCAAGGCTGTTTTCTTTTGATATGGCCAAGATTATACAAACAACCATTAAAAAGCGAAAAAATAACCAAACTAATTTAGATTAAATACCAGCATTTATTATGGAAAAAATATCACAGTGGAATGAGGACGTCATGCATTCATTATCTACAATAACTACCGAAATCGCTCAGGTTATTCCTAATTTTCTGGGTGCCATTACGGTTTTGGTCATGGGTTGGCTGTCAACAAAATTGGTAGTTGGCATAGTAAAAAAAGCATTAAAATTGGCAAAAGTCGATAAGCTGGATGATAAAATCAATGAGATAGAGCTTTTTGAAGGGAGAAAACTCAATTTCAATGTCATTAAAATTGTTGCAAAGTTTGTGAAATGCGTCATGTATATTATGATTGTCATCATGGTAACAGATATTTTGAACCTTCCTATGGTTTCAGAAGAAATTAAAAACCTATTGCGCTACTTACCAAAGTTATTTTCGGCACTCATCATTTTTACCATAGGTTTATTATTGGCCAATGTTGTTAAAAAAGGTATCAAATCGTTTTTTGATTCCATGGAATTATCGGGTTCAAAAATCATCAGTCAAATTGTTTTTTTATTGCTGATTGTTTTTGTTTCCATAACAGCATTAAATCAAGCAGGTATTGATACTGATATTATTACCAGTAACGTTATCATGATTTTAGCTGCTTTTTTATTGGCTTTTGCCTTGGCATTTGGTTTTGGGGCACAGAAAGTAGTGGGAGATTTATTGCGTACTTTTTATGCGAGAAAAACCTATGAAATTGGTCAGATTATAGAATTTAATAACATAAAAGGCGAAGTGGAAGCCATTGATAATATTGCGGTAACATTGAAAACCAAAGACGGGAAATTGGTAATTCCTATTAAAGATATTGTAGAGAGTCAAGTAAAAATACAGGACACAGACTTTAAGGTTAGGGATTAATTTGGTTGGTTACCCCGTTCTGTTGTTACAAAACTCTTTGCATGCCCTTTTCATTTATTTGGAAAGGGCTTTTTTGTTATACCTTTTACTTTTGGCATATGCTAAAATTGTTTTTCACACCTCTTTTTAAAACAATATCGTCCATTTTTAAGGTTTTAATGTCTATTCTAATTGTGTTTTTTAATCTCTAAATTTGAAATCTAAGCATTCAAACCATTAATTTGATAAAAAACACATGAAACGTTTAGCATTACTGATTTATATCGTTCTATTTTCTAACCAAATTCAGGCACAATTAGATCAACCCACAATTCCGCGACCAGAGCATCCCAAACCACAGTTTGTACGGGGACAATGGATGAATTTGAATGGTCGTTGGGATTTTGCCATTGATAACACACTTTTTGGTAAAGAAAAAGGTTGGTATAAAGATGCTTCTGCATTCGATCAAAAAATTACCGTACCATTTTGTCCTGAAAGTACATTGTCGGGCATCGGGAATACCGATTTTATGAATGCGGTTTGGTACCATCGTACATTCAATATTCCTGAAAATTGGAAGAACCAACGTGTTTTCTTGAATTTTGGTGGTGTTGATTACCAATGTATAGCCTATGTTAACGGTAAAAAAGTAGGCAGTCATTATGGCGGAAGTGCTTCTTTTTCATTTGAAATTTCCGAAGCATTGAAAGCTGGCACCAATGAATTGATTGTTTTAGCAGAAGATGACATCCGTGGCGGTGTACAGCCAGGTGGAAAGCAAACCAGAGCGTACCATAACAGAGGGTTTAGTTACACGCGTACCACGGGTATTTGGCAAACGGTATGGTTGGAGGCGCGCCCACAGTCATATTTGGAACGCGTGAAAGTATTGCCCGATGTCGATCATAGTTCCTTTATAGTAACGCCTGAAATCACAAATTTTAAAAACGGACAAGCCTTTAAGGTGAGTCTTTTTGAAAACGGTAAAGTCATTTCAACAGCAACAAATACCACGAATGGTGTGCCAGTTGTAATTAAAATTAAAAGACCGAAATTGTGGTCGCCCGAGAATCCATTTTTATACGATGTGACTTTTGAACTATTGGAAAACGGAAAACCATTGGACCTCGTGGAAAGTTATGCTGGTTTACGAAAAGTGCATGTAGCAGACGAAAAATATTATTTGAACAATAAACCTATTTTTCTTCGTTTCGTTTTAGATCAGAGCTATTACAGAGATGGTATTTGGACCGCGCCAAACGATGCCGCACTAAAAAAAGATATTGAATTGGCCATGCAAGTTGGTTTTAACGGTGCCCGTTTGCATCAAAAGGTATTTGAAGAACGTTTCCATTATTGGGCAGATAAATTAGGTTATTTAACGATGGGTAAATTTTCAGATGGGGCATGGTGCGTTCTTACACAAACCCAGAAGGCTGGGCTAATTTAACTGGAGAGTGGCGAGAAGTCGTTATGCGCGATTACAACCACCCATCCATCATTACTTGGACGCCTTTAAATGAAACTTATGACATAAGGGATGATTACGAAGCTGGAGCAAGGGCAGACCGTGATATTTATAATTTAAGTAAAGCATTGGACCCTTCAAGGCCAATCAATAATTCTAGCGGGTTTTTGCATATCCTTACCGATATTTGGAGCGTGCATACCTATGAGCAAGACCCTGTTGAATTTAAAAAGTTGTTTGAAAACATAAAAACAGGAAACGATAAAACCCAAATGTTCATGAACGGTTGGGACTGGTATGGTCAGGTAAAAGAATATGATGTTACTTATGGTGGACAGCCTTATATTGTTGATGAATATGGCGGTACGTATTGGCAATCGCATTTTCCTGAGCAACCATCTAAAAATAGTATGAACAGAGGGAAATGGGGTTATGGAAAAACAGCAGCGCAAATGGTACAGCGTATTTCGGATTTGACTAACGTACTGACTGATAACCCAAGGATTGCTGGCTACACATTTACACAGCTTACTGATGTTTTTCAGGAAATCAATGGTATTTACACCTTTGATAGAGAACTGAAATATCCTCTTGAAGCCATAAGAAAAGCATTTTCACATCCCGCAGCTATGGAGAAGGAGTAATTTAAAAAAAATAAATTGAAAGTAAAAAGACAGTAATCATTAGATTGCTGTCTCTTTACTTTCCACCCTTTAGTATTGTGTTTCTTTACTTCTTACTTTTTAAATAATATTAAGTAACCAATTTTAGCTTCTTTTAAATATTTATCAAAAAAATCTTTGAATATATAGTTTATTTCAAATGAAATAGTAATAAAATTTCATTTGAAATAATTTTTTAAAACCAATCATTGTATTTTTGATTCTAAGTATAAATACGTATATATTTGTTTTAAATACGTATAAATACGTATTTAAAATGTGTAACATTTAAAATAGAATTAAAATGACTATAACAAAAGGTGCGAATAAAACCTTATTCATCAATACATTGGCATTTACGTTCTGCTTTGCAGCGTGGCTTTTAAACGGGATTCTCGTTACTTTTCTGGCAGATAATCAAGTGTTTGATTGGAGTGCCGTAGAAATTGGATGGTTAATAGGGATTCCTGTGTTGACTGGAGCTATTTTCAGATTACCAGCAGGTATTTTAACAGATAAGTTTGGTGGAAAACCTGTCTATACTAGTTTGTTGCTTTTATGCGCAGTCCCCATGTATCTGTTGTCTTACGCCAATGATTTTTTGTCATTTGCACTTTGTAGCCTGGGTTTTGGTATTGCTGGAGCCAGTTTTGCAGTAGGTATAGCATTTTCGTCCATTTGGTTTCCAAAAGAAAAGCAAGGGATTGCTTTAGGTATTTTCGGAGCAGGAAATGCGGGAGCGGCCATTACCACGTTGGTAGGTCCTAAATTGTTAGATTATTTGACAGATGGCAAAACAAATCTAGAAGGCTGGAGAATGATGCCTAAAATTTATGCAGTATGTTTGGTAATCATGGCCATTATTTTCTTTTTAAGCACTAAAAACAAGAAACCCGCATCCAGCACCAAAAGTTTGGTTGGTATGTTGCAACCGCTTAAAAGCGTGCGGGTTTGGAGATTCGGGTTGTATTATTTTTTAGTGTTTGGCTGTTTTGTGGCATTTGCTGGGTGGTTGGTGCCTTATTACACTAATGTATATGCCTTGGATTTAGCAACGGCAGGCCTCTTGGCATCGTGTTTTAGTTTGCCTTCGGGCATTATCAGGGCTTTTGGAGGCTGGTTGTCCGATAAATTTGGCGCTAGAAAAGTAATGTATTGGGTATTGGGCACTTCGGTGGTATTTAGTGCCGCTTTGATAGTTCCTAAAATGGATGTTTATGCCGCAGGAAAAGGGGTTGCTGCAAAATCTTCGGGGGTTGTTACAGCGGTTGGTCCAACTCATATTGAACTCAATGGCGTATCATATCCTGTTAAACAGCGTACCGATAAATTGGCCAATGCAGAAGAGACTTTCCACTTTTTTCCAGTAAAGGAATCTTGGCAAGAAGTAAAAGTAGCAAAAGGTGATACCGTGAATAAAAAGGAACTGTTGGCCAAAGGAAGGACCCATATTTACTTTCAAGCCAATCTTTGGGTGTTTGCTATCATTGCCATTTTGATAGGTTCTATTTGGGGCATTGGCAAAGCGGCTGTTTATAAGCATATACCTGATTATTTTCCAGAAGAAGTGGGCGTGGTAGGTGGTATGGTTGGCGTTTTAGGTGGCTTGGGCGGTTTTGTTTGCCCCATACTATTTGGATATTTATTGGAAGGCACAGGACTCTGGTCTAGTTGTTGGATTTTAATGTTGGTACTATCAGCAATCTGTTTGATTTGGATGCACCGTGTAGTGCAAAATATGGCAGATAAAGCCACGCCACGACTGGTCAATCAATTTGAAAGAGCTAAATCGGGGACTAAATAAAATTTACAAAAACCATCTTTTTAAAAGGTGGTTTTTTTGTTTTGTCATTCCTGCGAAGGCAGGAATCCAGTTTTGAAAGTTTTATTTATAAATTTGTCGTTATTTCTTACTAAATACATTGGTTTTAATTTAAAATAAATTAACTTCGTTTTTCTAATGATGAGATGAATCGAGATTTGTTTTGTCTAGCCGTTCATAATAAACTTGAAAAATCCTAACCAAAAGATAAATCATATGAAATTAGAAAAAATACTAGATAAACTTGGCTCATTAGAGAAAAATTCTTTTATAAAAATCATTGACCATATTATTTCCAAGAACCCTAAAAATTCAAAGGAAATTGAGAAAATTTTAAGTTTATCTGACAAAGGACTTAAATCTGTTGATAATCAAAATGTATCAAATATATTCAGTTTGATTGCAACGGAATTTACAGAACACTTAAGATGTGAATTTCAAGAAGCTAACTCGCAATTGGATATTCTTATTGATATTATAATTAGGGATGGCAATTGCTTAATGAAACAAGATTGGTTTTCAAGATTATATGAAACTGAAATCAAGAACTTGAAAGGGAAAATAAAAATTTTGACCACGGAATTAGAAAATGAGAAATCTGAGTTGAGTGAAGCAAGAAAACGAGATTACCGAATATATAAAGCTTGTTTATCCACGGCTTACAGAAACGATATTGTTAATAATCGTGATGCCAAAATAACATCTGACGAATTATCAATAATCTTAACTTTGTCAAAACAATTAGGACTATCACAAGAAGATGTTAAGCTAATCAATTATTCTATTTTACCTATTAAAAAAGTCGATATTCAAGACGTCATTAACAACTTAAAAAACATTGGAGTTGTATTTTATTCTAAAAAAGAAAACACCATTTATATAGCTGATGAAATGGTCAGACTTTTGAGAAAGGTTAGAGAAAAGGAAGTAGCTGAAAAATTTTACAGACGGACATTGAAATTATTAAGAGAACCAATCATTAATCAAATTGCTAAAGAGCACAATATTGATAGAAAATTAAATGCTTCACAAAAAATAGAACAAATAATTAAAGAGGGTATTTCTTTTACGGGTTTATTAACAAATGAAATATACAAACAAGGAACAAATCTAACCGAAAAGAAAAAAAACCTAAATGGACTTTGCGAAAAAGGATTAAATATTTCAAACTTGAAAGGAAGTACTTTAGAAGATAAAATTAAGAGTTTGATTGAACATTTTGAAAATGTTGAAAAAGATGAAAAAGTAGGTATTTCAATAGATGGTTTTGATAAAATGCTTTCGGAACTAAATCTCTCCCTTCCAAAACTTAACAAAGAGTTAAAAGAGCAGTTTGAATTACAGGATGAGTTTGTTTTAATTGCTGATTACTTACTTGATTATAATATAAAACCTAGAGATATTTTAGATTTAATCACTAAATCAGATTTATCTAAATTTATAAAGGATAATGGGGTCAAACAGCGTGGCGATGATATTTTAAACATTTTAGACCATTATAAAGATGTCGAAAATCTTTATCTCGAAAATTATGCAAATGTTGGGTATCGCAACCTAAACTTGCTAAAGGAAAATGGTATTTCGGTTAAAGAAAGTGAGTTAGGCCTTAAATTTGAAGAACTTACAAAAGTTATATTCACAGGTTTAGGCTTTAACGTGGATGATAAGTTTAAAAACGAACTAAATACACAAAAGGATATGATGGATATTCTTTTGAATTTAGGTAATGATGAAATAATCATTGTTGAGTGTAAAACAATAAAGGAAAAAGGATATAATAAGTTTAGTACAGTATCAAGACAATTAAAGTCATATCAAAATCTAGCACTTAAAAATAATTTGAGAATTGTCAAAATTCTACTTGTTGCGCCCGAATTTAGTGATGATTTTGTTTACGATTGTGAAATGGATACAGAAATGAATTTATCTCTGTTAACCGCATCTACGCTTTCTAAAATATTTGAGACATTTAAAACATCCAAATATCAAGAATTTCCACACGTTTTATTCAGGGATATTGTAATAAATGAAGAAAGAATAATTAAAGCATTGAGTAAACAAAATTGATGTAAAATAATAGTACAACCCTAAAATTTAAAAAGCTTTTATAGAATTGGATTCCTGCCTTTGCAGGAATGACAAGCATTTCGTTAATATATAGTATACCTGAACATTATATAAATTTAAAAAGATAGTTTAAGACAATTGGATTCCATTTAAGCAATTTCCTTACAGATAAAAAAAACACAAACGGTTTGTCATTCCTGCATAGGCAGGAATGACAAATCGAATGGTCATTTACCATTTCCTAAAACTAATTTATCTGCTGTGTTTTTCTTTTTTTTTTTGATAGTTGTTATTTTTGTTTAGTGCTGTCATTCCTGACTGCGCAGAAATGACAGTAGAACGTAAATCCATATAACAAAAATTACCTAAAAAAAGTACTATCATAATTAAACTTAAGATAGCAATTAAGAAATAATCTTTGGGTTTGTCATTCCTGCGAAGGTAGGAATCTACAAAGGAACAGCCCAGGTCCATTTAGTATGATGACGTTTAAACTTCTCTTGAGCATAACCGATAAAAAAAGAATTGAAAAGGAGTGATTAAGTTTCAATTCATGAGATTCCTACCAAGGCAGAAATGTCAGTGGAGTGTAAAACTCACAAGAAAAATTACCTCAAAAAGTGCTATTATAATTAAACTTAAGATAATAATTGAGAAATTCACGTCAGGTTTGTTATTCCTGCGTAAGTAGGGCCTATAAACGCAATCAGATTAGGTAGTAAGAATTGTCAATAAAACCTAAAAAAACAAATCTTAAAAACGCCACAAACTGAAAGCTGCGCCTGAAAACTGAAAACTACTTCCGTTTATTCCGTTTGTTGTAATTCTTATCCCCACGGGTTTTCGGCTTTTTATACTTAGCCGCAATTTTAAATTTATACGAACCTCCTAAATTTTCTTTAGAATTCTTTTCAGATTTTTCATGAAACGCTGGGCCCGGGGCATCTTCGTCTTTGTGTTTGGTAGGGTTGTAGTGCTCTTTAATTTGTGGGCGTTCTTCTTCAATAAGTTCATTGGAAATGGTGACGTTTTCAGGAATTTCCAATAACGGTATTTCCATATTCATCAGCCTTTCAATGTTTTCAATAGCATCAAGTTCTTCTTTTGTTGAAAAAATGAGTGATTCGCCTTTGCGTTCCGCACGTCCCGTTCTACCAATACGGTGCATATAGTTTTCTGGATAATCGGGCGTATCAAAATTAATGACATGGCTCACGTTGTCAATATCCAAGCCACGTGCCATCACATCGGTAGCCACTAAAATACGGTTGTCGCCATTTCTAAATTGTTCAATACTGCGCAATCTGTAATTTTGAGTTTTATTAGAATGGATAACGCATAATTCTTCTTTAAAATGTTCGTCCAGTTTTTCAAACAAACGGTCTGCCATTTTTTTATAAGCCACAAAAACCAACACTTTATTGTAAGTTTCGGGATCTTGTAATATGTGCGTTAACAAATTGACTTTAGTATTGAAATTAGGGGCATTGTAACGTTGTTGCGAAATGTTTTCAAGTGGCGTGCCCGAAACCGCAATGGAAACACGTTCGGGGCTTTTAAAAAAATCGTTAATCAGCAAATCCACATCCTGTGTCATCGTTGCCGAAAACATGATGTTTTGTCGACGTTCGGGCAATATATCAAAAATATTGATCAATTGGTGCCTAAACCCTAAATCCAACATCACATCCACTTCATCAATCACTAATTTCTGGATCGATTTTAATTGTAAAACTCGGCTTAAGGCCAAATCATACAAGCGTCCTGGCGTTGCCACCAAAATATCAACCCCTTCTGCAATCGCTTGTTTTTGGGTGTTGATATTGGTGCCGCCATAAACTCCTAAAACACGATTATTGATGTATTTTGAAAGTTTTTCAATTTCATCAACCACCTGTACCACCAATTCGCGCGTGGGCACTAAAACCAAAATCCGTGGGTTTTCTTGGGTAGAAAACGGGAGGTTTTTAAGTATGGGCAACATATAGGCAAAGGTTTTTCCCGTACCTGTTTGCGCAATGCCCACCATGTCTTTGCCCGATGCCACCACATTAAAAGCTTCTACTTGAATGGGTGTTGGCGTCGTATAGCCCAAATCGGTCAATGCGTTGTAAAGTGGTGTGTTTAAATTTAAATTGTGAAATGTCAAAACCTTGTTATTTAGCAGGCAAAGTTAGTCTTATGCCCGTTATTATTAGAATTTACTTTGAAAAAAATAAAGGTTTCTTTCTTTTTAAGGAAAAAAAGGTTAGATAAATTCAGATTGAAAAGCACACAAAAACCATCCTAATTTTTTTTAATGGTATTTTTTCTAAGTACCAGCATAGGGAACGAAATGCCCGCAGCTATGGAAATCAATATAAAAACCATAGTGAATCCGTTAGAAAAAATGGAATCGATTAGCGTGACTCTTGTAGCGACATCTTTTTCAATAAATATAAAATGCATAACGGACAACACGGTTTCATAAGCAAAATATCCAGGGATCATGGGGATTACCGGCGGAATACAAAAAACAACGGGAGGATGGTGTATTTTATGTGCAATGGGCATGCTTATCACGGCCACAAAAAGTACCGCTATAAAAGTTGCTAAAACAATGTGCACGTTAAAATTAATAAGAGCGAATTTTATGATTCCAGCTCCAAAACCCAATAAAAATACGGTCATGATGGTGCCTCGTGGAATGTTGAACAATATGCCAAAACCCAAGGCTGCAATGCCTGACCAAAAAGCGACTTCCAATAAATGAAAAAGAATTTCAAGCAAAATTATAAATTAATTCAATTGGTAAATAAGCATGGTTATAAAAAGGCCTATGGCAATGGCGAGCACCGTCATCAGCCCTGTGGTAAAACGTACCAAGCCATTTATGATGTTATTGTCCAATAAATCTGTAAACGAATTGATGAGCGCTACGCCCGGCACCAAATAAAGTATAGAAGTTGCCAAAGCCGCTTGTGGCTGTGCGCCGATATTGTAAATAACCCCAAGGCCAGCAAACAACGAAGCTATAAAAGACCCTAAAAAGATGCGGATATAAACATTGAACTTATGTTTGTGGGTAATTTGAAAAACCAATAAGCCAATAAATGTACTGATAAAAGCTACTGACATGTTCAAATAATCGCCTTTAAAAATATTACAAAAACCCGCACCTGCTAAACTTACAGCAATAAGTACCACCAATTGTGGGTATCTTTTTGGGATGCTTATTTTCTCGATTTCATCAGAAATTTGCTCTAGCGTCCAATTGTCATCCACGGCATCCCAACTGGCTTTGCTAATGGCGGAAATGATTGAAAAATTTATAGCGTGCGGCGGTATGTTTTTTACTCGCGTGCAGCTTACTGTAGAGCCTTCTTCATAGAGTGTCATAATAATACTTTTATGACTGATAAAGAATGAGGTTTTAAAATCCAAGCCGGTAGCAAATCTTTGGATGTTCAAATTGACCCTAATGGTATTGGCCCCAGAAACCATGAGCAACGATGCAATTTCTAAAAGTAAGTCGGTAGCTTTTATTAATTCTTTTGAAGTGTCCATAGTTTAAACGCAATAAACCACTACAAATTTAAGCCTTTCAGACAGCATAAAAAATATAATAAGGACTTAATTCCATGGTTTGTATATAACCTATTTTTAATTGAAAAAATAAATGAATTAACAGCAAAAACAGATGAAAACGATGTCATTTTATGTTATTTACATTAAATGGCTATCGTGTATTTCAATGTTATAAGTAGCTTTGAATGTTTGGTTTGAAGCTAAAGAAAGGATGCCTTCTTTCTCCTTTAAATTCTGATTGGTAGCTTCATTATCGGCAACACCCAGCCAAGGTTCAATACAAACATAGTCTCCAGTAGGTTTGGCCCAAATACCGAGAAAAGGGAAATCTTTAAAACTTACAGAAATAATGTTGCCTTTTTTATGGCTTTTTAAAATCACTTTTCTCGATTTCAAATCTTTAAAAACAAGAGCGTCCCTGTTGAATAAATCATGTTTTAATGAAATCTGATTAGAGTTATTAAAAATAATCTCTTTATTTGAAGAGATAAGTCCGTTTTCCATATTGATAAGATGTGTTTTGGAGTTTTCAATATGTTCAAATTCTAAAATATAATCTTCATATTTTTCATTTTCAAAAACAGGACATTTAAAAGCGGGATGCCCACCAACCGAAAAATACATGGTTTTAGTATCTGTGTTTTTAACGGTATATGTAACCTCAATAGTATTGTCATTAAGCGTGTAAGTGATATATAATTCAAACTTAAACGGATATAGTTCCAAAAGCGCTTCGTTGGAAATCAATCGAAACGTCAAACTGTTTTCGGTTTGTTCGTATAGCGTTACGTCTGCATTATTTCTAACAAAACCATGTTTAGGAAGCATATAGTGCTTGTCTTCAAAAATAAAGGTATTGTTTTTTAAGTCACCAATGATAGGAAATAAATTGGGGGCGTAGTTGCCCCATATTTCAGGGTTTGCATTCCACATAAAAGCCGTATTATGTTTTACAGAGCGGATGTCGCAAAGTTCAGCACCAATTCTTTTTACGGCAATTTTAAGTATATCGTTTTGTAAGGTGTACATTCTAATTGAGATTTAAACTAATGTACAAAATACTCAATTTTTTAAGGAATCTGACTAACTTTGTGTCTTAATCTTTTTTATTGAGAACAAAACAAACCCATAACATTCAAAATTCTGAAGTATTTAAAAATCAGTTACTGATTTGGGCGCAGCAATTTGATGATGTGGTTTGGTTGGATTCCAATACAAGTACTCAAACTTATTCCAGTTACGATACCATTTTGGCGGTAGATGCTTTTACGAGTATCCAAACCGATTTTTACGATGGATTTGAAAAACTTAAGGTCTATCAAACCAACGCAAATGATTGGGTTTTTGGGTATCTTACTTACGATTTAAAAAATGATGTTGAGCCTTTACAATCCAATAATTTTGACGGATTGGCATTTCCAGAGGTGTACTTTTTTCAACCAAAAAAGCTGTTTTTAATCAAAGGAAATACGGTTGAAATCCAGTATTTGAATTTTGTGGATGATGAACTGGAAAGCGATTTGGATGACATTCAAAAATCTAAAATTCTAACAATATTAGATTCAAACAATCCAATAAAAATAAAGCTTCGCATACACAAAGACGCCTATTTTGAAAAAGTAAACCATATCTTGGAGCACATCCACCGTGGGGATATTTATGAAGCCAATTTTTGTCAGGAATTTTATGCTGAAAACACTCAAATCAATCCTTTGGAAACGTATCAAAAACTGAATGCCATTTCACAACCACCTTTTGCCACCTTTCTAAAAAATCATGATAAATACTTGCTATCGGCTTCGCCAGAGCGGTATTTAAAAAAGGAAAACGGGGTTGTTATTTCCCAACCTATAAAAGGCACGGCAAAACGTTCAGAAAACTCGAAAGAAGATGAACAGCTAAAAAAAGATTTACAAAACGACGAAAAAGAACGTAGCGAAAATATCATGATTGTAGATTTGGTACGAAACGATTTGTCAAAAACGGCTATTAAAGGCAGCGTGAAAGTGGAGGAACTTTGCAAGGTTTATAGTTTTAGGCAAGTGCATCAGATGATTTCTACAATCACTTCAAGCGTTAAAAAAGAAACATATCCCGTTGATATTATAAAAAGCACGTTCCCTATGGGAAGCATGACGGGCGCACCCAAAATTTCAGCCATGAACATTATTGAGGATTTAGAAGAAACCAAACGTGGCTTGTATTCTGGAGCCGTTGGTTATTTCTCGCCCGAAAATGATTTTGATTTTAATGTGGTGATTCGAAGCATTTTGTACAATGAAACCAAAAAATACGTGTCCTATTCCGTAGGTAGTGCCATTACCGCAAAGAGCGACCCGATGCGGGAATATGAGGAGTGTTTGGTAAAAGCGAAAGCGATGCGGGAGGTTTTGGAGGGGTAGTTTTAAGTTGCAGCAAAAAAAATATGGTCGCGCAAAGACGTTAAGTCGCAAAGTGTGGAGATGCTAAAATTTTCTATAACCGTCCATGAAAATTGGCGTCTATGCGCCTTTGCGCGACAAAAAAAAACTTTACAAGATTAAAATAAACCTTAACTTTGAGCATGCTTGATAATTTCAAAGAACATATCAATAAAAATCTCGCTTTTCTAATAGAAAATAAACTCTTAATCGCTATTTCTGGCGGTATTGATAGTGTGGTTTTAACGCATATATGTCATCAATTAAAATTAAATATTTCTTTAGCGCATTGCAATTTTAATTTAAGAGGAAAAGAAAGTGATGGAGATGAGGATTTTGTTTTGGAATTGGCAGAAGATTTGGATTTAGAAGTGTTTGTTGAAAATTTTGATACCGAAACATATGCCAAAGATACTAAGCAATCCATCCAATTAGCAGCTAGAGAATTGCGTTACCATTGGTTTGAAGAACTGTCGGAGCAACTTAAATTCGATTATGTTTTAACCGCACATCACGCCGATGATAATCTGGAAACCTTTTTAATAAATTTTACCAGAGGCACCGGTTTGGAAGGTTTAACGGGGATTCCTGAAATTAATGGCATTTTTGTAAGACCGCTTTTGCCGTTTTCTAGTGAAGCTATTCAAAATTTTGCTAAAGAAAATAACATTAATTGGCGGGACGATAGCAGCAATGCTTCCAAAAAATATTTGCGGAATAAACTGCGGCACGATGTGATTCCTATTTTAAAGGACATCAACCCCAGTTTGCTTCAAAATTTTCAAAATACGCTGAACAACTTAAATGAAACATCACAGATTGTAGAGGAAAGTATTGATGTGTTTTTGGCGAAAGCTATTGAAGACATGAATGATTCCGAAGTTAAATTTAAAATTTCAGAATTTAAAAAATTAAAGAACCCAAAACCTTATTTATTTGAAGTTTTTAAGGAATTTGGGTTTACACAATGGCAGGATATTTTGGATTTGTTGGATGCAGAAACAGGGAAACAAGTATTTTCATCAACCTACCGATTGATTAAAAATAGAGCGCATTTGCTGTTGAGTGAAATCCATTCAGAAGAGAGTGAAACCATTTCCATTTCAGAAAAAGATAGACAAGTTGAAACGGCTTTTGGAATATTGTTTTTTGATGAAGCGGATGCTGTTTTAGAAAAGCAAAACAGTATTATTTATGTTGATAAATCATTGTTGAAATTCCCGCTAACCATAAGGAAATGGCAAGAAGGCGATGTGTTTAACCCATTGGGTATGACAGGTAAAAAGAAACTCAGTAAATATTTTAAAGACGAAAAATTATCGCTTTTGGATAAAGAAAGAGTTTGGGTGATGTGTTCGGGAAATGATATTGTTTGGGTTATAAACCACCGACCCGACAACCGATTTAAAATAACCGAGAACACAATGAATATTCTAAAAATCGAATTGAATTCACGTGATTTTGTCATTCCTGCGTAGGCAGGAATCCACTTTGAAAAGATTATCTTATTAATGAAACTACAATAATTTGTCATTTCGCATTTGACGCGGAATCCACTTCGTAGTAAAAAATAATAAAATGAAATTACAAGGACAAATAGTAGACATTCAAAACAAACGTATTTTCAAAGGCGAAATCACTATTGAAAATGGGAAAATTGCGTCTATTCAAGAAACAGAACATATCGTAAATCATTATATTCTGCCTGGTTTTATTGATGCCCATATCCATATAGAAAGTTCGATGCTTGTGCCTTCGGAATTTGCGAAATTAGCGGTCGCTCATGGTACGGTTTCAAGCGTTTCAGACCCGCATGAAATAGCCAATGTTTTAGGTGCTAAAGGTGTGGAATTTATGATTGAAAATGGTAAGCAAACGCCTTTTAAGTTCAATTTTGGTGCGCCATCTTGTGTGCCCGCTACGAATTTCGAATCGGCTGGTGCGGTCATGGATTCTGATGCTATAAAAATACTGCTCCAAAATCCAGACATCAAATATTTAACAGAAATGATGAACTATCCGGGTGTGCTGTTTGATGATGAAGACGTACTAAAAAAAATAGCTTGGGCAAAACATTACAATAAGCCTATTGATGGTCATGCGCCAGGTTTGTGCGGGAATGATTTGTCTAAATATATAAACGCTGGAATATCCACAGACCACGAATGTTTTACCTATGATGAAGCTTTGGAAAAGCTTCAAAAAGGGATGAAGATTTTGATAAGAGAAGGGAGTGCTGCTAAAAATTTTGAGGCTTTAATTGACTTATTGCCAGAATATTTTGAGAATATGATGTTTTGTAGTGATGATAAGCATCCAGACGATTTGCTTATTGGTCATATCAATCAACTTTGTGCAAGAGCGGTTTCCAAAGGCATCGATATTTTTAAAATACTACAGGTAGCCTGTATAAATCCTATTGAGCATTACAATTTGGATGTTGGTTTGTTGCAAATTGGCGATGCTGCCGATTGTATTGTGGTTGAAGATTTAAAAGATTTTAGAACGCTTCAAACCTATATTGATGGCGAATTGGTTTTTGACAATGGAAAATCGCTGATAAAATCCGTTCCATTTGAAAATCTGAACTATTTCAACTGTAACAAAAAAGAAATTTCAGATTTTAGAATCGAATCTTTTGGAACCCTTATGTTGCGCTCAGGACAAACGAAAATTCGGGTTATAGAAGCTTTAGAAGGGCAATTGGTAACGAACGAACGTATTGAAGAAGTAAGCATTGAAAATGGCTATTTGGTTTCAAATATTGAAAAGGATATTTTAAAAATAACCGTGGTCAATCGGTATGATGATACAAAACCAGCCGTGGCATTTATTAAAAATTTCGGATTAAAAACAGGGGCTATCGCATCATCCGTTGGTCATGATTCCCACAATATTATTGCTGTCGGCGTATCAGATGATGCTATTTGTAAGGCCGTGAATGTAACCATTGAAAACAAAGGAGGTATTTGTGTTGTATCCAATTCCGATGAAAAGATTGTTCCGCTTCCCGTTGCTGGAATTATGAGCGATAAAGATGGAGAAACCATCGGTAAGCAATATGCAGAACTAGATGCTTTAACAAAACAAATGGGATCAAAACTAAACGCGCCATTTATGACCTTATCGTTTATGGCATTATTGGTTATTCCGTCTTTAAAATTGAGTGATAAAGGTCTATTTAACGGGAAAGATTTTAAATTTACATCTTTAGAAGTGCAATGAGGATTATTACTCTGAGGTTCGCAGAGAAACACAGAGATTCACAAAGTTTTCTTGGAAAACACCAATAGTGGATAAAGAATACCAATTGAAACGAAAACAACTGAAAACTGCGACTGTTACTGAAAACTAAAAAATATGCCAATATTAGAACCCACCTACAAACCCCGATTTTACTTTAAAAACGGTTTCATTTCAACAGTGTATTCTGGCTTGGTTCGGCGCGTTCCGTTGAAACAAGAACGGAAACGCATTACTTTACCCGATGGGGATTTTTTAGATTTGGATTGGAGTTATTCCGAAGAAAAAACAAATAAACTCATCATTTTATTGCATGGTTTGGAAGGTAACGGGCAACGTCCTTACATGAAAGGCACCGCAAAATTATTCAACAACAATAAAATAGATGCCGTTAGTGTCAATTTTAGAGGTTGTAGTGGGGAGGATAATTTGAAGTATAGAAGTTATCATTCGGGAGCTACAGAAGATTTGGCTGCTGTTATTGAACATGCCATTTCAGAAAAAAATTATTCAGAAATTTATCTAAAAGGAATCAGTTTGGGCGCTAATATTATTTTAAAATATTTAGGGGAAAGAGATGACGTTCCCAATGAAGTGAAAGCTGCAGTTGCCGTTTCCGTGCCTTGCTATTTGGCAGGTTCGGCTAAAGAATTGCATACGTTTAAAAATAAACTATATCACGATAGGTTTTTGAAACATTTGGTAAATCGATTAAAAACTAAACAAGAACGATTTCAAGATGTTTTAAGTGAAGAAGAATTGAACTCCATAAAGATATTGGCGGATTTTGATAATGTGTATACCTCCAAAGTACATGGTTTTAAGGATGCTCAAGATTATTATGAAAAGAGCAGTTGCTTGCAGTTTCTTCCAAATATTAAAATACCTTCATTGATTATTAACGCTTTAAACGATTCATTTTTATCGCCAGAATGTTATCCTGTTAAAGAAGCCAAAAACAATCCCAATCTTTTTTTGGAAATGCCAAAATATGGTGGGCATTCGGGGTTTGTTGATAGGAAAAATGTATATTATAATGAGCGCAGGGCTTTGGAGTTTATAGCGTCATTATGATTTATTCGTTGTATAATGGATTGGATTTTTCTTCATTTTTTGCTTTATAAAGCGGGTTTTCATGATTTGTTCTTATAGTCTGCTTATTGGAACGTGTGCTACCATAGCTTTTGACCGTTTGGTTTTTCTTTGTGTTTTGATTGGAAGTAGAAGGTCCTTTGGCAACGGCGTCAATCAATTCTGCTTTGCTCATGTGTTGTGTGGCGTTTTCTTTATTAGATTCGGGGAAATTTGATTTCTTTTCAGTAGTCTGGGAAAAAGTCACGGTCGAAATAAATACTGCAGCAATAAATAGTTGAGTTTTCATAATGTTTGTTTTATAACAGTTTATAGCACTATATCAACAAAACATGAAATTTGTTACCCTTTTAATATTTTATCTAAGGATTTTTAAGTGTTTCAGGAAATCCCTCAATAACAATATCCCATAATTCCGGAAGCAGAAAATAAACAAAAAGTGTTAATATAATAATGGAAATGATATTCATAAAAAAACCTTTTTGGACCATGTCGGGAATTTTTAAATAACCAGAACCAAAAACCACGGCATTTGGCGGTGTGGCAACGGGTAGCATAAAAGCACAGGAAGCTGCAAGGGTAGCACTTACCATTAAAATAAACGGATGCACATCAATGCTTAATGCCATAGGTGCCAATACGGGCAGAAGCATGGCGGTAGTGGCGAGATTGGAGGTTATCTCGGTTAAAAAGTTTACTGCTGCAATGATGAGCAATACTAAAATGATAGTGCTCAAACCTGCAAATGCTGTCATCTGGTTGCCAATCCAAAGTGCCAATCCGCTGGTTTCAAAACCTTTTGCCAAGGCCATGCCCCCACCAAACAATAGGATGATGCCCCAAGGTAAATCTTTGGTGTCTTTCCATGAAATCAGTTTTTTGTTTTTTGTTTTCGATGGAATTAAAAAGAGTATTAAGGCAAAAATGATGGCAATCATGGTGTCATCAAGTTCTGGCAACAGTTTTTGAAGCAGAAAAGAGCGTGTGATCCAACAAAAGGCAGTAGCGGCAAAAACGATGGACACTACTTTTTCTTCATAAGTCATTTTGCCCAATGAGGTTAGCAAACGCTTGATTTCTTGTTTTCCACCCGGGAATTCTTTCTGTTTAAAAGTGAAAGCGTAAGATGCCAAATACTTCCAACAGATAAAAATCAAAACCACCGAAATAGGAAAACCAAATACAAACCATTGTAAAAACGTGATTTCATAACCATAGGTTTCAGTAACCACGCCCGCCAAAACCAAATTAGGAGGTGTGCCGATTAATGTGGCAATACCGCCAATAGAAGCGCTATAAGCAATGGCGAGCATCAAGGCTTTTCCAAATATCAAGTTTTCATCTTCATCGGTTTCGGGATTGTCTTTCAGTTGTTTGATGATGGCAATGCCTATGGGCAACATCATAACCGAGGTGGCCGTGTTGGAAATCCACATTGAAAGAAATGCCGTGGCAATCATAAAGCCGAGAATGATTTTTTTAACGTTAGAACCGATAATGTTGATGATGTTGAGGGCTATCCGTTTGTGCAGATTCCATTTTTCAATAGCAATGGCAATAATAAAGCCACCTAAATAGAGAAACACATATTTATGTCCGAACGATTCCGTAGTTGACGCAATATCCAAACTTTCCGAAAGCGGAAACAGCACAATGGGCAATAATGCCGTGGCTGCAATGGGGATAGCCTCGGTAATCCACCAAATAGCAATCCAAGCGGTGGACGCTAAAACGCCGTTGGCTTCTTCAGATAGCCCATCGGGATTAAAAAATAGTCGAATTAAAACAAAAAGAAGAGGTCCGAGAAATAACCCAAGGCGTTTGGTGCTTGTCATAGATGCTATTTTAATAATTTCGTTTGGTCAAATGTTAAACAATTAACATTTCTTAAAAATAGCTTTTATTTTTTTGTATTTTAGTAGCTATTCAATTAATATTTTTTTCTGAGTACATAACAAAAACTTAAATGTCACATTGAGCGCAGTCGAAATGCTCAGACTGACATCTGATGCATTATCAAATTTTTGTCATCTAATACTAATTTTTTAATAAACAACTATGCCAACATTCACTTTAAAAATCAATAAGAAAACCCATACTGTAGAAGCAGATGCGGACACCCCGTTGCTTTGGGTTTTAAGAGACCAAATAGATTTAGTAGGTACCAAATATGGTTGCGGTATTGGCCAATGTGGTGCATGTACGGTGCATGTTGATGGTGTAGCCACTAGAAGCTGTTTGCTTCAGGTATCTCAGCTTGATGGCGTTTCCATTACAACTATTGAAGGGCTTTCAAAAGATGGCAACCATCCTGTACAACAGGCATGGAAAGCTATCGATGTGCCGCAATGTGGCTATTGCCAAGTGGGACAGATTATGACGGCTTCGGCTTTTTTGAATTCAAATGCTAGTCCGAGCACATCAGAAATACGGGAAGCCATGCATGGCAATATATGCAGATGTGCGTCTTATAATAGTATTGAAAAAGCGGTAAAAGTTGCAGCAGAAAAATTAAGTTAATCAACCTATAAAAATTTAAAACAATGACCCCTTCAAAACAAACAACATTTAGTAGAAGATCATTCTTAAAAACATCTACTTTAGCCAGTGGCGGTATATTGATAGGTTTTAACTTATTCAATGCTTGCAAATCAGATGCTAAAGTGCCCATCGATATCAGCCAATTAAATTTCAATGATTTCAATGCTTTTATCAAAATATCCGATGAAGGTATCGTAACGATATTTTCTAAAAATCCAGAAATAGGGCAAGGGGTAAAAACGTCCATGCCTATGCTAATCGCAGAAGAACTAGATGTGCCATGGGACCATGTGTATGTTAAGCAAGCAGGATTAGATACTAAAAATTTCAAAAATCAAGTAGCAGGCGGCAGCCAATCCATAAGAAGTAGTTGGGAACCCTTAAGGCAAACAGGAGCTACTGCTAAGCAAATGTTGGTAAACGCCGCAGCGGCAAGATGGGGTGTTGATGCTTCAGAGTGTACTGCAAAACAAGGCGTTATTACCAACGCTAAAGGAGAAAAATTAGGTTATGGCGATGTGGTTTTAGATGCTGCAAAATTGGAAATCCCTGAGAACGCAACATTAAAAGACCCCAAAGATTTCACAATCATAGGTAAAGAAACGGCCAATGTAGATATTGATGAAATCATTACCGGGAAACCATTATTTGGTTTGGATTATAAAGAAGAAGGCATGCTTTATGCCTCGGTTTTAAGACCTCCTGCTTTTGGGCAAATCTTGGAATCTTTTGATGATACAGAGGCCAGGGCAATGTCTGGTGTTATAGATGTTATTGCCATTGGCGAAAAAACAAGGAACTTTTTGGATAGTGGAAAAAGAAATTGGACAGTGCAATTGAGTCCAAGTGATAAAGTGGTGGTTTTGGCAAAAACTACTTGGGCAGCCATTAAAGGAAAGAATGCCATAAAAGCGGTTTGGAAAAATGAAGAACCTCTTGAAAGTACGGAATTGCATGATGAAAAACTGGTGGCTTTATTAGATGGCAACACCTTTAAAACCATGCGGTCTGACGGTAATGCTGAAAAAGCATTTGCAGAAGCCGATGACGTTATCGAGCGTACTTACGAAGCACCATTTTTGCCTCATAATTGCATGGAACCCATGAATTTTTTCGCCCATGTGACTCCTGAAAAAATACGTTTGGTAGGGCCCGTACAGACTCCAGAAGCAGCGGTAAAAGTGGTTTCGGAAATGCTGGATAGAAATGTAGAAGATATTGATTTACAGATGACACGTATGGGAGGCGGCTTTGGAAGAAGGCTTTATGGTGATCCTGTTTATGAGGCTGCAGAAATTTCAAATGCCGTTCAAAAACCCATAAAAATGGTTTCTACCAGAGAAGATGATATGGCGACTGGGGTTTATCGTCCTGCTGTTAAATACCGATTTAAAGCAGGTGTCAAAGATGGAAAAATTACTGGGTATCATTTAAAAGAAGCCGCTATAAATGGCAATATGTATGGTTTGATTCCTAATTTTTTTCCAGCCGGCTCAATTCCCAATTATCAAGTGGATGTAGCAAATTATAATAGCCATGTGTCAACCGGAGCTTGGCGTGCGCCCTACACCAATTTTTTAGCAAGTGCAGAACAAAGTTTTTTTGATGAAATTGCAGAACTTATGGAGGTGGATCGGGTGCAATTGCATCTTGATTTATTGCAAGAAGTAAAGGGCTCAACCGATAAGCGTATGCAATACAGTCCAGAACGCTTGGAGAATGTTATCAAATTAGTGGTTGAAAAATCCAATTGGGGTAAAAGTGAATCTGGTGTTTATCAAGGTTTTTCGGTATATTATTGTCATAATACGCATGTTGCTGAGGTTGCAGAAATCACCATGGAAAATGGCGTGCCTAAAGTTAAAAAGGTTACTTGTGCTGTAGATTGCGGTGTAGTTGTCAACCCGCTAGGTGCTTTAAATCAAATAAAAGGAGGTATTATTGACGGTATAGGCCATGCCATGTATGGCGATTTAAAGATTAAAGATGGTGTGCCGCAATCCAATAATTTTAATAACTATCAATTGATTAGAATGGCAGATACGCCACAAGTAAATGTGCATTTTATAGAAAACGATATCGCACCAACAGGGCTTGGAGAACCAACCTTGCCACCTGTGGGGGCGGCCGTAGCCAATGCTATTTATGCTGCCACAGGTCAAAGGCTCAGAAAACAGCCCTATATCAGTAATATGGAGCCTATAGAAAAAGTTTTAGGATAATAAATAATAAATATTCTATAAAAAGCCTTTGTTCAGAGGCTTTTTTGTTAATCATAGCTTTATGACACATGAATTTATAGACATCATCAACCAAGCTTTGTTGGCCAAAAAACAAGATGTCAAATCGGTTTTGGCTTCTGTAGTCGCGCTGGATGGTTCTTCGTACCGCAGACCGGGTGTAAGAATGTTGATTGATCAAAACGGAGCTATGATAGGCGCAGTGAGTGGCGGTTGTGTGGAAAAAGAAATTTTAAGACAAGCGGCTTCAGTTTTTGAAACGGGACTGCCTAAAATTATGACTTATGATGGTAGATATAGATTGGGCTGTGAGGGCATTTTGTATATTTTGATTGAGTCCGTTCAGTTTTCCGAAATGTTTTTAAAATCATTTTCTTATTGTCTAAACGAGAGGAAATCTTTTGAAATCATCTCTTATTACCATAAAAAAGAAGGTGTTTTTGAAGGTATAGGCTCTTGTGTGAAATTTAAAAATGGGACTGTTTTTTCTATTTCAGAAGAAAATAAAAACCATTCAAATTTTGAAAAAGAAGCGTTGTCCGCGTTTAAACAAACCATGCCACCTCGGTTTAAGTTGGTTATTATTGGCGCAGAGCATGATGCCGTTCAACTATGCAAATATGCAGTTTTAACGGGTTGGGAGGTTTCAATAATTTCTGGGCCATCAGATTCTAAATCACTCAAAAATTTCCCAGGTGCTAAAACATTTAATGCGGTTTCTCCAGAGCAATTAGATGCCAATAAAATTGATTTCCAAACAGCAATTGTATTAATGACCCATAATTTTGCCAATGATTTAAGATACTTAGTAGCGTTAAAAGAAACCCATCCAGCATATATAGGTTTGCTTGGTCCAGCACGGAGACGAGAGGATTTGTTAAATCAATTTGTGGAATATTGTCCCGATATTTCAGATGCATTTTTAGAAAGTATCCATGGCCCTGCGGGTCTTGATGTTGGTGCAGAAACACCGCAAGAAATAGCGGTTTCCATTATCTCAGAAATCTTAGCGGTCGTAAGAAAACAAGAACCCATCTCTTTAAGTAAAAAAACAGGGCGCATTCACACAGAGAAATAATAACGTAGTTTCATGTTAAAAAACAAACCCAATCCGTCCGTTGTGATTTTGGCGGCAGGTGCTTCTAAAAGAATGGGAACTCCAAAACAATTATTGAAATGGGGCGAAAATACCTTGTTGGAACATGCCATTCTTGTGGCATTGCAATTAAATTCCCAAGAAATCATTGTGGTTTTAGGGGCGAATTATGAGCTTATCAAAAAAACTATTAAGCAATATCCCATAACTATTTTAAACAATAAAGATTGGGAAAAGGGTCTGGGAACATCCATTGCTTTTGCTACGCAATACCTCATGAAATCCAAACATAAAATAGATGGTGTGCTTATAGCATTAGCAGACCAACCTTTAATGGATGTTCACTTTTTAGAAAACTTAATTGATAAGTTTGAACTTAATAAAAATAAAATAATAGCAACTTTTTATGAGGATAAAACCTATGGTGTCCCCGTTATTTTTGGTGCAAGTTATTTTGATGAATTATCGAAGTTGAGCAATGATAAAGGCGCTAAACAGCTTTTAAAAACGCATAAAAAACATGTTAAAGGTTTTGTGCCAAAAAATAAAAATGTAGATTTAGATTCTAAAGAAGATTATGAACAGCTTTACAAAGCTACTTTTGATGCATAGCATATGAGCACCTCTGCAAAAGACAAAGCCAATACACCAGAAAAATTTACGGATTTGAAAACGAAAACACCGCCGACAAATAGTGCAGGTTTCAGTTCTTTAAAAGTGGTTTTTGGTCAAGTTGCAAAGTATATGAACCCTACAGATGCGTTAAAAATTTCGCTTAAAATGAATCAGAAAGGTGGTTTTGATTGTCCAGGCTGTGCTTGGCCAGACCCAGATGATGAACGCTCTGCTTTAGGCGAATACTGCGAAAACGGTTTAAAGGCCATGGCAGAAGAAGTGCAAAGCAAATTGATTAGAGGTGATTTTTTTAAAACACATTCGGTGGACGAACTTGCTGCATTATCCGATTTTGAAATTGGCAAATCAGGCCGTTTGGCAGAACCCATGTTTTTGGCTGAAGGAGCAACGCATTACGAACCCATTTCTTGGGAAGACGCTTTTAAAAGAGTAGGTAAACATTTAAATATGCTTTCAAATCCTGATGAAGCTGTGTTTTACACTTCGGGTCGCACTACAAACGAAGCTGCATTTTTATATCAATTATTTGTTCGGGAATATGGGACGGCCAATTTGCCAGATTGTTCTAATATGTGTCACGAAGCTAGCGGTGCTGCATTGAGTGAAACTTTAGGCATCGGAAAAGGGTCTGTTACCTTAAATGATTTATATAAAGCGGATTTAGTCATGGTCATTGGGCAAAATCCTGCGACCAACCACCCAAGAATGTTATCGGCATTAGAAAAATGCAAGAACAATGGTGGTAAGATTATCTCTGTAAATCCATTGCCAGAAGCAGGATTGATGAAATTTACCGATCCGCAAAATCCCATCAAATTGCTGACTGGCGGTACTAAACTTTCAGATGTTTTTGTGCCTATTGCCATCAATGGTGATGTGGCGTTTACAAAAGCAATTCTTATTAAATTACTTAAAAAAGAGGAAAGTGAAGGCGGTGTTTTTGATAAAACATTCATCGAAGCACATACGCACGGCTATCAAGCATTTATAGAAGATTTAAAAACCTATGATTTTGAAGACTGTTTAAAATTATCCGGTGTTTCCAAGGCCATTTTTGATGACGCTTTTGAACTGATTCTTAATAACGATAGCATCATTATTTGTTGGGCAATGGGGTTGACGCAACATGAAAATGCCGTGGATAATATCCGGGAATTGGTAAATCTCTTATTGCTAAAGGGCAGTATCGGAAAAGAAGGCGCGGGCACGTGTCCCGTTCGTGGGCACTCCAATGTGCAGGGCGATAGAACGGTCGGCATTTGGGAGTCAGCCCCGCAAGCATTTTTAGATAAGATTGAAGCGAAATACGGATTCAAACCTACAACAACACATGGCTATTCCGTCATTGATGCCATAAAAGCCATGCATGAAGGTAGGGCAAAAGTCTTTTTTGGTTTGGGCGGTAATTTTATTTCGGCCGTACCAGATACCAATTATTCGGCGCAAGCGTTGGCGAATTGTAATCTTACGGTGCATGTTAGTACCAAATTGAATCGCTCACATTTGGTAACGGGCAAAGAAGCTTTGATTTTACCATGTTTGGGACGCTCGGAAAAAGATGTTCAAAAAACAGGACAGCAAGTGCAAAGTGTGGAAAATTCTATGGGTATTGTGTCTTCCACAAAAGGTATTTTAGACCCTTGTTCGGATTCATTATTAAGTGAAGTGGCTGTGGTTTGTAACATCGCTTATGCTACTTTAAAAGATCGAACCAAAATAGATTGGTTGGCGTATGTGGATGATTATAATTTGGTACGTGATGATATTCAAGAGGTTGTGGATGGCTTTCAAGATTATAACCAACGCTTGAAACAGCCTGCGGGTTTTTACCTTCCAAACGGAGCGAGAATTAGAAAATTCAATACGAAAACAGGGAAAGCCAATTTTTCCAAAAACAAATTGCCTAAATGGAAATTAAAAGATTCTGAATTGATAATGATGACCATACGTAGTCATGACCAGTTCAATACCACTATTTATGGTTTAAACGACCGTTACCGAGGTGTTTATAATGAAAGACGCATCATTTTTATGAATCGTGAGGACATGCAAGAACGCGGTTTACAAGAGCAACAAGTAATCAATTTAAAATCTGAATTCAATGGTGTTATTAGAAAAGCCAATAATTTTAAGGTTGTTGGTTATGATATTCCAAAAAACTGTTGTGCTACGTATTTTCCCGAGACCAATGTATTAGTACCTCTTGACAGTTTTGCGCATACAGCCAAGACGCCTACATCAAAAAGCATTATAGTAACGGTAGAGGCCGTGTAACCCCAATTTGTGGTTTTCATATTTATAAAGGTAGTTTGTTATGGATACTTATTTATTATATTCAGCAAATTATTAAATCCATAATAATACATTTCATTACGTAAAAAACACTTAAAATACGTAACAAAAACTAAGTATATTTACTTATATTTGTTCTGTAAATAAGTAGATATGAAAAAAATTCTTGTTGTAGGTAATGGTATGGTAGGTTATAAATTTTGCGAAAAATTTGTAGCTAACGAACATTCAAAATCATTTAAGATAACTGTTTTTGGTGAAGAGCCTCGGCCCGCATACGATCGTGTGCATTTAAGTGGGTTTTTTGAAAACCAAGACGCTAAAGCCTTGGAAATGGCACCAAGGGAATGGTACGAAGAGCATGGTATTGAGTTACTTACCAATGAGCGTATCACGCACATCCATCGGTCTTCAAAAAAAGTATCCACGACAAAAGATTTACATTATAAATATGATTATTTGGTTTTGGCAACGGGTTCTGCGCCTTTTGTTCCAAATATTAGTGGTATTGAGAAAAAGGGTATTTTTGTTTACAGGACTATTGAAGATTTAGAAGACACGCTTGCATATGCTAAAAAAATCATAGGAAAAAGAAAAGAAACTGTAAAAGCGGCCGTTTTGGGTGGTGGACTTTTGGGTTTAGAGGCTGCCAAAGCGGTTATGGATATGGGCTTTGAAACCCATGTGGTGGAGTTTGCTCCCAAATTGATGCCAAGGCAGTTGGATACCAGGGCGAGTAAAGTTTTGCAAGAAAAAATAGAATCCTTGGGCATTCATGTGCATTTATCTAAAGCGACCAATAAAATTCTTGGCGATGACGTCATTACAGGCATGGAATTTGGTGAATATGATAAAATTGATGTTGAAATGTTGGTGGTTTCCGCAGGGATACGACCTCGTGATGAACTAGGAAAAACCTGTGATTTGAAAATGGGCGTCCGTGGTGGTATTATTGTTAATAATAAAATGCAGACCTCAGACCCTGAAATATTCGCTATTGGAGAGGTGGCGTTGTACAATAATATGATTTATGGTTTGGTAGCGCCTGGTTATGATATGGCTGAGGTTGCGGTAAACCAAATTATAGGAAATTCGGGGGTTTTGATGGCTGAAGATATAGATATGTCCACAAAACTAAAATTGATTGGAGTGGATGTAGCCAGTTACGGCGAGCCTTTTATGCCTGTGGAAAAAGGGTATTCCATTATTTATGAAAACAAAACAAAAAATTTATATAAAAGGGTAAACATCAGTCACGATGGAAAAAGTCTTTTAGGAGGTATTTTGGTGGGCGATGCTTCAGATTATAATATGTTCCATCAAATTTACCTAAACGGATTGCCAATTCCTGAAGATGCTGAAGAATTGATTTTAGGAAGTAGAGGTGAAGGCGGTTCGTCATTTGGAAGTGTTTTGGATATTCCAGATGCCGCGCAAGTATGTTCTTGCGAAAGTGTTACCAAAGGCGATATTTGCTGCTCGATTACCGAAGGTGATTGTAATAATTTAGGTGACGTTATAGCCAAAACAAAAGCAACAACAGGCTGCGGCGGTTGTAAACCCATGGTAGTTGATTTGGTAAATGAAACCCTTAAATCTCAAGGGAAAGAAGTTAAGGAAACGCTTTGTGAGCATTTCAATTTTAATAGACAGGAGTTGTATGATTTGGTAAAAATCAATAAAGTAAAAGATTATGACGAAGCCTTAAATCTATTTGGCGAAGGCGATGGTTGCGAAACCTGTAAACCCGCTTTGGCATCTATTTTTGCGACCATCACTATGGAAACGCCAAATAAGCAAGTGGCAATCCAAGATACCAACGACCGATTTTTGGCAAATATCCAACGTAACGGGACTTACTCTGTGGTGCCACGAATTGCAGGTGGAGAAATCACACCAGATAAATTGATTGTGATTGGTCAAGTGGCTAAAAAATATGATTTATATACGAAGGTTACTGGTGGCCAGCGTATTGATTTATTTGGCGCACAACTTCACGAATTACCACTTATTTGGAAAGAACTGATTGATGCTGGTTTTGAAAGTGGCCATGCCTACGGAAAATCATTACGTACCGTAAAAAGCTGTGTAGGCTCTACATGGTGTAGGTACGGCATGCACGAAAGTGTCACGTTTGCTATCGAAATTGAAGACCGCTATAAAGGTTTGCGTTCGCCGCATAAATTAAAAGGAGGCGTTTCAGGTTGTATCCGTGAATGTGCTGAAGCAAGAGGAAAAGATTTTGGCTTGATAGCTGTTGATGGAGGATGGAATTTATACGTCTGCGGAAACGGTGGTGCCACACCGAAGCATGCCGTGCTTTTTGCAGAACAGTTGGATGATGAAACCGCTATTAAATACTTAGATCGTTTTTTGATGTTTTACATTAGAACTGCTGGATCTTTAGTGAGAACAGCACCTTGGTTGGATAAATTAGGAGGTGGTATAGACTATTTAAAACAAGTGGTTATTGAAGATTCTTTGGGAATAGCTGAAGAATTGGAAGCCGAAATGCAAGGGCTTGTGAACAAATACGAATGCGAATGGAAACAAGCAATTGAAGACCCTAACATGATGAAACGCTTCAAGCATTTTGTGAATTCGGATGATACCGATGACAACTTAGTGTTTGTGCCTATGCGAGACCAAAAAATGCCTAAGGCTTGGAGTTGAAAAAAGTTGAATCGTTTAAAAGTTTAATTGTTAAGTGATTGGACGAGTAAACAAATCACAATTAAACAGCCATCGCGTTAGGGATTGAAGAGTAAAGCCCACAGCGAGGCACGAGCGAGGACTTGGAACGGAAAGCTCGACCCCTTTTCGGGGTAACGCCCAAATAAATTAAAAATTATATAACAATGCAAAACATACTAGAACAATATAAATCGGTTACGGAGGATAACATAAAATCATGGTTTAAGGCTGGTAAAATTTCAGATTTTCCTGAGAATTCTGGAGCTTGTGTGAAATATAAAACCAAGCAAATTGCTGTTTATAATTTTACGAGAAAAGATAAATGGTATGCTTGTCAAAACTTATGTCCACATAAAATGGAAATGGTGCTATCATTAGGCATGATTGGCGATAAAGATGGGGTGACCAAAGTGGCTTGCCCAATGCATAAAAAGAATTTTTCGTTGGAAGATGGTTCCAATTTAGGTGGCGACGATTTAAAAATTGCAGTTTACCCAGTTAAAATTGAAGATGGAAATGTGTATATTGGCTTTGAAGATTAACATTTAAAACCAAGACTATGCAACCCACAAAATTTGAAAGTGCCATTATATTAATTGACCAAAAAAATGCTGAAGATATCAATACGTATAACGTACATGGTATGGAGTTTTCAAAAGAATTGCTGTATTCGCAGCGTATGACCAAAAAACTGTTACAGTTTGATCCAGAGGCCTCTGAAGCTCTTCAGATTGCATGCCGTGCGCAACACATTTGCAGATGGAAAATAGCCAGGGATGAATACCCTATGGATCGCGTGGGCTACTTAAAATGGCGAGAAACCTTAAAGAAAATGCATGCTGATATCACAGCAGGGATTTTGGAAAAAGTGGGTTATGATGCTGCTTTTGTTGAGCGGGTTTCTTTTTTGATCAATAAAAAACTGATTAAAAAAGATGCGGGAAGCCAAACCATTGAAGATGTGATTTGTTTGGTGTTTATGGAATTTTATTTTGAGGAATTTGCTGCGAAGCATTCCGATGAGAAAATCATTGATATCCTTCAAAAAACGTGGGTAAAAATGTCTGAAAAGGGACATGTAGCTGCGTTAAAATTAAACTATTCAGAAAAGGATCTAGAATTAATTAAAAAAGCATTAGCTTAAAAATAACACTACATGAGCAATAAAGGCAATTCATTAGATCAGCGTACTTTTAAAAAGTTAAGTCGGTTGTATATTATTGCCTTAAGTGCTATTGCGCTATCAGTAATCATCAGTCAAATTCTTGTGCGCAAGCATCTTAACGATCAACAAAGTGATTCTTCTGTCATTAACGTAGCGGGTAGGCAACGTATGTTGAGCCAAAAGCTGACCAAAGAGATTCTGTCACTTTCCACGGAAGCTTCACAAGAAAATAAAATTGCGCTCAAAGACAAGTTAAAGGAAACCTTGGCATTGTGGCGGTTGTCTCACCGTTCCCTACAAATGGGAAATGACAGTCTTGGGCTGCCTGGACATAATAGTGCTATTATAGCTGACATGTTTAGCGAGCTAAACCCCACTTTTAACACCATTAATGAATCATCTAAAACCATTATTGAAGCCATTGAGGAAAATCCATCCATTTCAGTACAAGTATTAAATGACGATATTGAAAAAGTGACCCAATACGAAGGTGGTTTTTTAAGGATGATGGATCAGATTGTAAACCAATTTGATTTGGAGGCTGATGCTAAAGTCAGTTGGTTGCGCAAATTGGAGGTTTTGCTGATGGCTTTCACGTTGTTGATATTATTAGCTGAATTATTATTTATATTCTGGCCTACGGCGGTAACGGTTAAAAACAGTTTGGCGGAATTATTGATTGCTGAAAAACGAGCTAAAAAAATGGCTTTTGATGCGGATGTGTTGAGCGAGGCCAAAGAGAAATCCAATAAGGAATTAAGGGCGTTGAGCCATGCCATGGACGAAACCCTGTTGTTTGCCCGTATTCATTCCAACGGCACGATTGTGCACATGGGCAATAAGTTCTCGCGGCTTTTCAAGTTCAGCAAGTTTAATGCGAGCATGAATTTTGCTGAAGTTTTGTCGTCAAACGAAAAAGAGCAATTGATTATTGAAAATTTAATAGCCAAGAACAAGAAAACAGGCTGGCAGGGCGAAGTAAAAGCACTTTCAAAAGATGGTAAAGATGTATGGCTGGAAATGGCAATTATCCCTTTCAATCCTACGGATGATACATCAGAACTGCTTATCATTGCTTCAGAGATCACAGAACGAAAAGAAGCCCAGCTTGAAATTGAACGGCTCATTAAGGAAAGTTTTGAGGAGAAAATGAGCCAGCAAAAAATAATCTCCAGTAAAATCATTGAAAATCAGGAAAATGAGCAAAACCGTATAGCCAAAGATGTGCATGATGGCATCGGACAAATGCTAACGGGACTGAAATATAATCTGGAAAGCATCGATATTAGTGATATTGATAAAACCGCTTCTAAAATTGAACATTTAAAAGAACTTACCTCCAATATTATAAAAGGCGTGAGAACGGCCACCTTCAATTTAACACCTCCAGAACTTTCAGACCATGGTATTGTGCCAGCATTGGCAAAGCTCACCAAAGAACTGGCAAAGCTCACGGGCAAAAATATTGTGCTTTTTAACAAGAATGATTTTAATGAGCGATTGGATTCGCTTACCGAAATCAATATTTACAGAATTGTGCAAGAAGCCATCAACAACGCTATAAAATATGCGGAATCAGACCATATTATTGTGTCTATTTCCAGCAGCAAAAATATACTTAGTATTGTGATTGATGACAACGGAAAGGGTTTTGATCCAAGTAAAGTCAAAAATGTTAAGAATGGCGATGGTGGTATGGGGATGACTTTTATGAAAGAGCGTATCAAATATATAGATGGACGGCTTTTTCTTAATTCTGAACCCAATAAAGGGACTCGGGTTACCTTAAACGTTCCTATGGAAGAAGTAAGTAGTATTACTTAAAAATTATTATATTTATACTCAAAAAAAATGGCAATGGATATTATAAAAGTAGTTTTGGCAGATGATCATGTTTTAGTAAGAGACGGCATTAAAGCACTTTTAGAGGATCAGTCTGGTATTCAGGTTATTGATGAAGCATCTAATGGAAAAGAAGCCCTCGACATTGTAAAAAAAAATAAACCAGATTTATTGATAGTGGATATTCGTATGCCTGAAATGAATGGCATTGAGGTGGTTACGGAAATTACCAAAAAGAACTTAGGCATAAAAACCTTGGTGCTTTCCATGCACGATTCCGAAGAATACGTAGTAAAAGCGATTGAAGCCGGCGCTGATGGGTATTTATTAAAAGGAGCGAGTAAAGAAGAGTTTTTGAAAGCAATACATACCGTGGCATCAGGGGGCAAGTATTTTACTGGCGACGTATCTGCTATTATTATGAATCACTATGTGTCTAAAGGAAATGCGGTCAAGCCAATAATTGCTGTAGCTAAAGAAGAAGACCCTTTCAATCTTACCAAACGCGAAAAGCAAATATTAAAACTGGTTCTGCAATTGAAAAACAATAAAGATATTGCCGAAGAATTGGACATTAGTAGAAGAACTGCCGAAGTGCACCGTTTTAACTTGATGAAGAAATTGGATGTGAAAAACTTGATGGAATTGACTAATAAATCTAAGGAATATCAGTTGGTTTAAAAATTAAATAAAAAATATGGGATTATATGATGCTCCTAGTAGTTGCTTTATAACTGACTCATCAACTATTAATATATCGAGTAGTTTTGATGGAATAGAATATAAAATTGATTATGCTGGAAAAAATTATTTTTTTCAATTTCATTGGAATCATGAAAATTCAAAATTTATTGAATCTAATAAACATATAATTCAAGGTCTTATTTTAAATAATAAGTTTGAATATGAGCCTGAAAATACAATATATACTAATGAGCGTCTTGAAACTATTATTAAACAGGCAGACGTTCCAAAAACATTAAAAAGAAAACTTGATAACTTGATTTCATACTTATCTAATTTACAGGAATATCAAGGAAGTCTAATTAAGATTATTTTTGATGAAAAATTTGAATTGGTAGTTAAAAAACTGTATTTCAAGAATAGTAATGAAATTCTTTTTTTTCTCGATACTTTGGATGATCTTGGAATGATAAATTTTACGAATAATATTGGTTTCGGAATTAATTTCCTTGAAATTAAGTTTAGTTTTAAGGGGCTTGAGTATGTAATAGATATAGAAGAATCAGGAGATAATTCTAAAAATTGTTTTATAGCAATGTCTTTTTCTGAATCTATGAAAGATTTACGACTAGCACTAAAAGCTGCAATAAAGAGTTGTGGTTATATACCCTTAATTGTTGATGAAATTCATTATGAAAGTGATGTGACAATAAACGATGCAATAATTGCAAGTATAAAAAAAAGTAAATTTTTGGTTGCAGATTTTACAGAGCAAAAGCATGGTGTGTATTTTGAATCGGGTTATGCTTTAGGGATGAATAAGTCAGTAATCTATACGTGTAGTAAAAATGACTTTTCTAAAACACATTTTGATACAAATCATTATCCACATATTGTTTATGAAAGTCTAGAAGAATTACAAAAAAATCTAGTAACCTGAGTTCGATTAATATTTGATTAGATTTTATTAGTAAAAA
>TARA_R110002049_G_scaffold309180_1_pt1 | contig 35920 bp, 70 predicted proteins | sample TARA_R110002049 | Tara Oceans TARA_R110002049 (sample SAMEA4396941) | marine metagenome | biome: Polar Biome; feature: [SRF] surface water layer (ENVO:00010504); material: water (ENVO:00002006), including particulate matter (ENVO:01000060) such as... | depth 5 m
TAATTCAAAGTTTTAGCGTTTTTGGTCGCTACACACCATATACAAAACGTTAGCATTAATTAAGATTCGAGCCAATCCGCATAAGATTTGAAGTTGTCTGCACTTTCAACGTGCTTTATTATAGATTCTAAATCTTTAGGTATATCTAACCAACTGGCAGAAAGTTCCCAACTATAATTCTGCCATATATTACCGCACTCATCTAGTGTGCAAAATATATTTCTGTGCAATACCAATGCTTTTTGTATTCTAATCAAATCTTCTTTAGGTTCTTGCTTATGGTATTCGTCTGTGATTATTTGGTCTTGTAAGTGTATCATAATTAACTAATGCTAACAACGTATATAACACATTGTCAGTCTTTTTTAATATATTAATATTTTAATTATAAATTAATTATTTGTTTGCGGTCTAATCGCTCAACGTGTCATATACAAGTAACGTTAGGCACAATTAAAATTATTTCAAGTACCTATTTGGTAAGCCTTTTTTTCTATCGTATTTGCCTTCTTTGTACTTATCTCTTAACATCTTGCTAACTTTATAAACTCCAATTGTTTCCCCCTCATATCCTCTCAAATATGCAATAGCCCTATTTTGTAACATAATTTTAAAAGTGCATAACAACATATAAAATTTATACTTGCTATGTCTAACATTAAGGTTAATTTATTATTTATTTAAGGTTGCCCTAATTCAGGGTATCCCTACTTTTTTATCCGTACAAACGTTATATAATTCTGTTGTAAGCAATTGCATCAATCTTTACGAACTCAATACGCTTTAGGGTGCAACTGCGTACAACACCGTATATACTTCATAGCTAATAAAAGCGTATTAATATACATACGGCTTATAGCTTTATTTTTCTAGGTCTATCCCTAAAATTTTTAAGGATTCATCATCCCACTTTGAATCACTTTGTAATCTTTCAGTTTCATCAGTAAAACATTCAATTTCTTCTTGTTCAATTCCATCCCAAGATAAAATCAAAGTGGGTGTAGCCCAATTAGATGATAAGTAGGTGTAACTATCATTTGTAGGTTTTCCATCAGCAAAAATTTCACCACCTGTATAATTCCAATCACCTTCAAGTCCAGCTTCGGCAATTAAATCTTTGTGTTCTTTAAAACGGGTTTTTATAATCTTAGATGCTCTATCCCAATCAAAAGTCATCATTGATTTACCTTGTTTTCTTGATACTTGTGCCTGTGTTCCTAAAAACCCTTCGGCAAAACTTAAATTACTTGTTTTCATTTTTATTTAATTTGTGTTATCTATCAAAAAATAAAGCGACAACGGTTAGTACTATTTATTTAATTTTGTTATTAATACACACTACAAAGCATATACGAATACGTTGTGTGTAATATGGTGCTGTTGGGTCACTACTTCCAACTTCGTGTTTGTTCGCAAGTTCACTCTCGTTTATAAGTTAATTGAATTGCACCATACTACAAGCCTTTCGGCACACAACAAGGTATAACAAAAATTAAGGTTTCCCGTCTTTCTGCCATTGTTCAAACTCTTTAATAAGGTCTGTGCTTAACTCGTCAGCAAGTCCGCAAAGCTTATCTAATAAGGCTTGTTCATCATCAGTCCACATTTTATTAGGTCTGTACCCTAACTTTGTAATTAGGTTAATAAAAGCCATTTCTGTACTCACTTTTATCCTTGTTTTTAATGGTATGTTTTTAACCATTTCTGTCATTGCTTTGCTTCTCATAATCCTTAACTTTTGTTATACTTATACGTTAACTACAATTATTTTTTGCCACCCACTCTTGCGTGTTCGCTCAATACGTCCTGTATGTAGTTTTTAAGGTCTTTCTTTGCTTTTATGGCAAGTATCTGTAACTTTTCGTAAGTACCATCTTCTTCGTTTATGTCTATTAGTTTACGCATAGTTCTTCACCTCTTGTTAATGATTTGTAAATTTCCTTTGTTTCGTCAATAGTTCTTACACAGCCTAAAAGTATTTTATTATTTAGATTTTCACCTTGCAGAATAAAAACACGAGCATAACCAACCACGTCAATTATAAATTCTATTTTAGTTCTAATTCCGTTTACAGAAAACGTTTTACCAAAAGAGTTTTTATTTCTGCCCAATACAGTTTGTTTATCAAACCAATCAATCGTTATTTTATCCATAACAAAATCTTTTAAATTCACTACTTGGATTGTCCATTTTCATTTTAAGTGCTTTAGGAGCTAACAAGTCTCTTTTTTTAATAGACGAGTAACTTCCTAAATAAAAGGATTTACCAGTATTTGTATTTCTTGCATAAGCACCATAAGGTTTTCCAATATCCCTGCCCTCGTGCCTATAACCTATTACTATAATATTTTCCATTTTAAAGGTTTTAATTAAACATACTGCAATATACACAATATATATAATATATACAAATATTAAGTATTACAGTTTTGCTATCGCAATATGCCAACGCTTCATATACAATTAAGTTAGCCACAATTGTCAGGAAACATATAGTTACCAACATATTTTAGGTTTTTAGACTTTACACAGTCATCACATATGGCTAGAATATACATATCACCATCGAGCAAACTACCGTAACCAGCACTTATTTTTTCAACTATACCGTCATTCCACATCCCTTCCCATTCTTTATCTTTTGGCAATCCGTCAAGTTTCTTTATTTTTTTGCCACAACAAACGCAACTGTGGCTAACATCGGCTATATGTAACGCCTTGTCTGTGCTTAATCCATTGTTTTGTGATTCTTTACTCATTTTATTTATTATTTGAAAGTTAGTGTATGTTTATACGGCACTACACATAGCCAAACCGTTAGTAGCAATAAAAATTACTTTCTTTCTGCTAATTCCCAAACACTATTCACTACAACATAGAGTGCTAATAAAATATAAGGTATTCTATTGTCACCTGTCACTATTAAAATAATTAATTGTGCTACTACTAATAGCATTAAAATAAATCCTTTCATAATTTCGTAATTTTAAAAGCAACTAACAAAGTATATAATTAATAAAAACCTATTCATCTTCTTTATAATAAACCACCATTCCTCTACCTCTTAGAATCCTAATACAAGCAATTATTTTATTAAACCTTAAATGATAAGGTAATTTTTTACCATTATATTCAGCTCTTTTTAAATATCCATTTGCATCTTTATTACCTAAACTTCTTGGTGTCTTATTTATAACATCATCTATTAATGCACCTACTTTTTTTGCCATAATTGCTTTTTCTTTAATTCTTAATTTATACGTCTTTTACTAATCATATACGTTAACCGTTGGTAACAATTTTGTAAAAAAGCCACCTCACTGTTGTGTTATCACTGTTGCGTTTAATGTTTGAGTTAATATATCTATACATAATTGCTTAGGTACTTTACTACGTTCATAATTACCTTTTAATCCTTGCGTCCCTGTTTTTGAACCTCTTGGAGCTGGTTCGTGTTGACATTTTTTATTTCCATTCCAACAAAGTCCTTTAGGTTTCCATCCATTTAAATTAAACATATCAAAAATATTATTGCTAAAAATATCAGTTGGCTTCATTCTCGTATCTCCATAACTACAATAAGTCACAGTTGTTCTATCCATACCTTTCATGAAATCCATTTTTCTTAACATTGCTCTTGGATTTTCTATATAATAAATGCAATTCCATTTTTCATAAAAGTTGTTTAGTTTAATATTCATTCTATCACATTTAGCAGCAAAATCTGTTTTAGGTGATCCATCTTCAAATCTATGATGAGATATTGCAGCCATAGAATAAGTTGTACAAGGTCTACCATCAATAACAACATCTGGAATCCAAGGCAACATGTCTTCTGTTAATTCTTCAATATCAATTACTAAATCTATATTATCAAATTGTTTCCAATCAACACTAAAAACTTCATATCCTAATTGTTCAGCAATTTTACCCCAACTTCTTGATCCTGCAAACAATTCTAATAATTTAGGTTTTCCCATAATTCTTAATTTTAGTTCGTTCCTCACTAATGTGGCTTTTTTAAAAAACAGTAACCAACAACGTACAAAAAAAATTGTAGCAATTAGTTTGTTTAAAAAGTTTCATCATTTCTGTTTATTACTGTTTTATTTATTATCTTATTTATTCACAACTACAACTTTCCTTGTACAATAAAGTTGTTTTAAGATCAAATCTTTTAATCTTTCTATATCTGACTCTCCTTTTATTTCTTTTCGTAAATAATCTTCAAGAGCTAATTCTTTACACTTCCACTTTATTTCTTCGCTTATTGTTTTTTCGTTTACTGTAGCAAGAAATTCTTTTATGTTTTTATGTTCTTCTTTAGTTTTTGCTTTTCTGTTTTGGTATTCCTGCTTTAATAATTGAATAGCATCTTTGTGAACAGATTTTTTATACTCAATATCTTTCGGCATTAATCCTGCCTTGTCAAAAATATCGTAAACATATATTCTCGTTTTGTCAATAGTTCTTGTTTCGTAAAAATAAGTCAATTGACGAGTCAATGCTCTTTCCGTCATTTTTATAACCTCTTCCTCACTCATAGCTTCTATTTCTTTTTTGTCTAAATTATTTTGTCTTCTCTTTACTAATTTCCATTTTTCGTATTTCGTCAGAACTTCAGAAACATATTCTGCAGAAAATAATTGATAATGTTCTGTTCTCTTCTCGTAAACTCCATAACGTTCGTTTTCAAAAGCTTTCACTATCTCTTCAAAAGAAAGGTGCTTAAACCTACTTAAAATCATTTTTTTAATATCGTTAGCGTGATGTAGTTCTATTTCTTCTTTTAATTTTAAAAATGGAGTTATTTGCGCTATTGTAACTCTTATACCTAAACTAAACTGCTCTTCGCTCATATTAGCCACTTTTAGTTGCGTTTGCACCACTTTTAAAAAGTTTGTAGGTGCTAATATGTTTTTTTGGTTATTTTTCGCTAATTCCCCCATAATTAAAATATTTCAATGTTTTTTCTTATTAAATCAAAGTCGTTTTTCTTTTTTGGTTTTACAGACTCGTTAAAAACTACAATATATAAAATACCTTCTTTATTTTTTTTTCTTAATTTATTTAAGGTTAAAAAGTTTTTACTCCAAAATTTATCCTTTCTTGTATTTTCTGTAATTCTCTCAATCTCTTCAAAAGGTATTTTGTCAATTCTGTTTAATTTATCAATAGTGTTTAACCAACTTTTTTTTATTTTTTCTGTTTTTGGTTGTAAGTGCTCAGGAAAGTAATTTAAACAATTATCAAAACAATTGTGAACTTGTTCTAAAAAAACTATTTCTGTTTTTTTAGATATTTTATTAACTGTATTATTAACTGTATTATTATCTTTTAACTTTTGTTGGGTAGGCTCTTTAACTTTTGTTAAATAGGGTCTATAACTTATGTTAAGCACCCTGTTTAATATTTGTTTGCTACCCTCTTTATAAATTATTTTAGAGGTTATATATTTTTTATCAACTAATGATTTAATAACTAAGCTTACTCTTGTTTTGCTGATGCCAAAAAAATCTGAAAAATACTTGTTATTAGCATAACAACCTTTTGAATTATCTAAGCTTGATATTTCCACTAAAAAAACCTTTTCTTGAAGTGTTAAATCTTTGCTTAACCATATTTCTTTTGGTATCCAAATACCTTTAAAATCTCTACTCATAATTGTCTGATTTTACATTATTACATTTCTGACATAAGGATTGTTTATTTTCTATTTTATCAGAACCACCTTTTGAGATTGGTTTTATGTGGTCGATTTCTAAAAACATTTCCCCATTATGTATAGCACTTAAACCGTCCCAATTTTTTGGTATTTCAAATTTTAATTCACAATAAGAACATTTAAAATTACTTTTTTCGTAAACTTTTTTTCTATGTGTTTTATTTTTATTTTTTGGCATAATACAAAAAACCACTTAAATCTGATAGGGTCTGATGCTATCGTCATTAAATGGTTTGTTTAATATTGTTAAGTTGCCAAGTTTCAGACCGCAACCGTTTCACAAATATAGTTAATATTTTTTAAATCTCTTCATTGAACTTTGAACGTGAAGCATTAATCCTATAAAATCTGATAGCTCCTGTGGTTCTAAGTTAATTGTTTCGGATCTCGTTCCTGCAGATAGTCTTAATTCGCAAGTATTATCCTGCAATCTCTCTACTGATATTTCTTTTACTTCTTCTTCTCCTGCTAAATTGAATTGTTCTTTTGATAATAAGTGTCTCATTTGTTTTGTTTTTTTGTTGAATAATATTCTGTTACTACTTTTCCAATAATGTATCCTGAAAATCCAAACTTTTCAGCCATTACAGGCATTGTGTTATTTTTTTCTGTTTTGAAGTAATTTATGATTGCTTCTTTTTCTTCTTCTGTTATTCTGTTAGGTTTAAATTTCATTTCTGACGAATTTAGGTTTTTTCATTAAAAGCCTTGTAAACACTCCACCCTCTTTTAAGTCTAGCGTAAATAGTTGGTCTTTTTACATTTGTGTTAAATAGAGACATTAAATCTGTTATTGTGTAGCGTTTACCATTGTATGTATATTTTAAATTTGATGAAGTGTTATTACTACTTTCTTTTGGTGTTACAAATCTACAATTTGAAGGCTCATATCCTTTGTCTCCGTTTATTCTGTCTATGTATAATCCTTTTTTGTAATTATTATCTATACAGAATTTTTTAAATTTAGAAAAATCGTTTTTCCACTCATCACACATTTTAATGCCTTTATCATAATAAAGGTGTCTTTCGTTGTGGTTTTTTCGTATTCTTGTGTTTATAGACTTCCATAATTTCCCATAAATAGTATGGCTTTCTCCATTTAATTTTTTGACTTTACAACCGCAGGAACTTATGCGTCCCCTTTTTAAATGAAGTAGTCTTATGTCCTTTACAGTGCCACATTCACACCTGCAAGTTATTGTTCTGTTTGTTTGTCCACTTGGAAGCCTTAGTCTATCCCCCTCTTTTACTACTGTTAATTTTCCGAACTTAGTTCCTTTTTTAATTTCTAACATCATTATTACATTTATATATATGTAAAGTTAATGTTTTCTTTTAAACACACAATATTCCTTTGCATAAATGTTTAATTCTAAATTAATTCTATTCCTTTCGTTTATTCTTTTGTTTTCTGTTTTAAACGGTTTAAGAGCCTTTTTTAATTCGTTGTATAACTTGCACGCTTTTTTATAGAAAGACTTGTATTCCTCGTTTGTGTACTTTATAGAAGGTGTTCTCCTTAGCTCTGATACAAAATCATAATAGTCTTTGCCGTATTCCTGCATTAAACCCTCTCTTAATAGTCCGTCTTCATTTTGAAAGTGATTTGATTGTGCTGATTGTCTATGTATGTTGTGTAAGTTGTATTTTATTGTTGGATTGGAGCCCCTTGAGTAAATATGTCCTGCATGTACTTGTTTTGAAAAAATACCTTTTGCTAAACAAGGCTCAGACTTGTCTATAAATCTTACTATTTGGTTTACTTTACTTTGCAACTTTTGAGAGTAATTAATAAGACCTCCATTTTTTGCTTTTTCTAAATCTCTTCTTGTTTTAGAAACCTTAACAATAGTTTTATTTACTATTTTTTTTCCCTCTTCAGTAGTAAATAACCAATCCTTATAACATTTATCCATACATAAGCCGTATTTTCTCCTTAAGACAGGTTTTCCACAACCTTGAAAGTCTTTAGCTTTTCCAATTCCTTTACAAGCCCTTGTTTTTATTTGTATCATATATTTTGTTTTCTTTCTCTGTAGCTCTCTAAACAATAACGATATGCTTTCTCGTCTTTAGTGTAGATTAAAAAACCTCTCCACCAATCGCTTGGTTGTTCAGCTTTCCATAAAAAGAAAGTTACGTCAACTTCCTCGTCGTTTTTATTTCTGATTGTAAAGTTATGTACTCCTGTTTCAAATTTCTTCTTCCTCGAGAAACTAAAAATATCATATCCGTATTCTGTTTCCATTTTTCCGTGAAGATATGTTCCTGTATAACGATTGTCGTTTTTAAATTTATCTTCAGTACTTACATATATTTTCATTAGATCAATTCTTTTAAAGTTACTGTTAATTCTTTTACTTCAAGAAGCATATTTTCTATATCGTTTTTTGCGAAGACATATCCTGCAAAACCTTTCTGTTCTTCTGATATCTTTTTAAGGTTTGCTACTTCTAAATTAAGCTCCGTTATCCTTTCGCTGATTAATGTTATTGCTTTATAGTGTTGCATAGTCAAATATTTTAGTAAACCATTCGTTTATTGTAAGCCTGTGTTTTGGGATGTACTTTCTTTTTATTTTTACTCTGCTAATTGGCTGATTTAATAAAGGATTTCTATTTAAACTTTCGCTAATTACTTTGATTTTTCCTTTTTTAATTATTGTCGTTACTCCTGTTTTTAACTGTGTTTTCATTAGTCTAAAATTTTAGTTTCTTGTTCTGTAAATTTTCCTTGATTAGTATTGCTTAAAAAACTAAGTGAGTCTTTTCGTTTACGATATTTATTTCTGCTTTTCTTTGAATTGTATTTAATATTCTTGGTATTTCTAATTCTAATAAATTGATCTCTTCCATTTAACTTAATTTAAGTAATTTATAATTGTTGTAAAACTCATCTTTTTGCCCTCGTAAGATGTATTGACGAGCAGTTGTAATAAAATAGTTTGACGAGTCTTTCAGTATTTTCTCTGCAGTAGTTATTCCTACTCTACAAAAAACATTTACTCCCCAATTATTTTTGATCTCTTTCTTTTCTTGAGTTGAAATCCTTTTAATTCCTGAAATGCCATCCCCTGCATCCCCTCCTAACATTTGACACCAAAAAAACAATTCAGCTTCTTCTTCGCTTACCCAATCAACTTGTTCGTGCTTGTATATTCTTGAATAGAAGCCAAACTCATTTAGAATACGATCTCCGTTTCCGTCAAGTTCATAGGTTTTTTTGTAGTTCCATAACCAACCACCTATTTGACGTAAATCCTTGTCGATTGATATAACTATGCAATTTTCCTTTCCTAATTCTTTAGATCTTCTTGCAATTAGGTCGTCTGCTTCGTGAGTATCTGAAAAAATAGCTCCGTTAAATTTATAATGTTCCCTTATCATTCCAACGTAGTTGTTTCTATTTCGTTTAGCTTTATACTCTTTAGAGATTTTCTTCCTAAAAGACTTATGACAAGTAGTTATGTAAAGCTCCCAAGTATCAATTTCTTCAAAGAATATTTGCGAAAGATAATTCTGCATTTTAAGAAGTTCGTTTTCGCATCTGTTTATTGACTCGTTGTAAACTTCCTCCATAAACCATTGACGAACCACCTCTTTATCTCCAAACCTTTCAAAAGCTTCTTTGATATCCTTATATTTTACCACCTTGTAAACGGAAGTGTATAAAATACTGTCTAAATCGATTAAGCCCGTCATTATGATTGTTTTAAGTCTATTTGTTTGTCTTTTAAAAGCTTCACAATATCCTTATTTGTTCGCTCTCTTACAGTTAAATTTTGATAGAATATATTTAGGTCTTTCAAATTTAAAACTGTCGCTAACCTGCCCTTTATGACGTTAATGTCTTTTTCAGTTATAAGCTTTGGAGAAGTTTCTTTTATTCTAACTCCCTGAACTGTTTCTTTACCGAAAGAGATCCCTTTTTTTATGTATAATTCAACAGGAATGTTATTCCAATCCTGAACAAAATTACTTCCTGCTAATTTAGAAACGATTTTTGAGTTTGTCGCATTTAGTACAAGTGGTTTAATTCCGTCAGAGAAGTAAGCTATGTTTGCATCTATTTTTTTTCCTGCAACCCTAACTTGTGTTTCTTGGTTTACGTGAGATATTGTAAAATCTAATGCTCTGCCCTCCTCAATAAAATCTTCTAAATCGTAAGAACTTAAATGATCTGACTTAAATACTTTTCTGTAGTGTGTTTTCATCTTTATTTAATTTTACTTCGTTTAACTTTTACTTTTTGGATTATGTAATTTTCGTCAGAGTAAGTGTTTGTATATCTCAATAAATATCTTAAACCCATTTCTTTTTTAATCCTACCTCCTATGATAATTGTTTCGTTTTTATACAATTCCCTTAGGTTTCCATAAAACGCTTCTCTTTGCGTTTTCCTGTCTTTAAATTTCCATACGTGATCCGTCATTTTTTTTGTTTTAGTCGTTAAAATAATCCCAAGCACTTGCTTTAGCCTTTTCACAATCTAAGTTATTTATCACAACTACTGTTCCGTATTTAAGATCCGAAACATAAAAATTGGTTTTTAGGTCTTCAATCCCTTTTTCTGTTGATGCAGGAAAATCTTTGTATTCTAACAATAACATTCCTTTGTAATCTGCCTTTAATCTTTCAAATAAACTTTTCATCTTAAAATCTGTTTTTAAATATATTAATTAATTCTGATTGTATTCTCTCCCAATTTTTGTCGCTGATTGAAATCTCTTCCTCTTCTTCGTAGTATTCAGCACTTACAAGCTCCATATCTAAAAAAACATTGTTGTTTAATTCTCTTTTTAAATATAATCTTACTTCCAACTCTAAGTAACATTCGTCAATTTCGTGAAAATAAAAAAGTTCGTCAGTTCTGTAATGTTCAGCAGTTACAATACTTAAATCTGCATCGTCTATTATGTTTTTCTCTACTTCTGCTATAAATTTTGATAGGTTTTTCATTTTAACTTAATTTAGTTTCTTATTTCTTTTACAAATATAGTTAATATATTTTAATAACAAAGCCTTTTTTTATAAAATATTGAGTTTATTTAAAAAAATATTAAAATCTAATACGGAAAAGAAGAATAATAATTGCAAAACATAGAATATGACGCTTATTTAGCTTATCAAAAAGCATTAAAGAGCCTTACCTAAAATATAACCAACAGGCAATACAACATACCATTTTTCATAAATTATTTTAGGATATGTAATTACAATCGGTTGTATTTCTATTTGTTTTATATATGGATTTGAATTTGTTATTTCAGTAGTTAATAAAGGCTTTTTAAACAAACCTTGTTTTTTCCAACCTACAATTATATTTTGTTTGTTTGGAATAGTTATATTATCAATACTAATACCTAAATTAGACACTTTACCATTTAATTGATAGTATTTATCATTTAAATCAAAAAACCTCTTAAAATCGTGTTCTATTGGTTTATCAAAAGGAATATAAACAGTATCTATTTTAGTTACTTGTTTAGTTTTTACAATAGTTATAGGTTTTTTAAAGTTTTTTATAACTTCTTTTAATTCTTCATTTTTTTTAGCTACGTCTTTTAGTTGAGATAAATTATATTGTAAGGCTAATTTAGATGCAACCTCTTTATTATACTTATTTTTATGATACTTAATACTATCATTTAAAGCGTTAATATTTTGAGTATTTATATTGCTGATTTTATTTTTATCTAAATATAGCTTAACACTAATAGATGCAAAAAAAATTATTATTAGTATTAATATTAGTTTTTTCATAATTTAATCTTTCATTTCAAAATGTGGTGTATCTAAGAAACTTTTAAAGTTACCACCCCAATTATTGTCAGGATGCAGGTTTTCCCAAAATTGGCCAAGCTCTTTTAAACGCTCTTTATCATAGGTTAATTTACCATCTATAAAAAAGTTAAAATCTACAGCTAAACGTTTGCCATGCTTTGAGTTTAAGGTGTTGCTTAGTTTTCTATGTTTTACCAGCTTAAGGCCTAGAGCACCACCTTTTTCTAGTTTGTAGCCATAATAATTTAAAAGCATTTGGCTTTTACTTCTGTAGGCATCTCCAAAGGTTAAATCTATACCAAGTAAATCAGCATAAGCAATTAAACTTGCTACATTCTTTGTAAATATTTGTTGTTTCTCACTTAATTTCATTATCTCATATTTTTATAAAAGGTTACTTCTATTAGTGTTTCTGAAGTTGCGTAAGGTGTGTGTAATTCGTTAGCTGAGTAGTAAATAGTTTGTCCCTCTCCATAAGCTGTGTAATTTCTAGTCTTTTCGATTAAGACACCCTTAATAATCTTACTAGCTTCTAAACAGTTATGTTTATGTACTCCAAAAGAACCACCATCTACCATGTAAGTTAAGAAAATCATTCGCTCACTATCCTCATAAGTCTTCTCAAAGTAAACACCCTCATTAACTTCATTTCTTTGACCTATTTTAAATAACTTTAATTCATCATAAGTAATAACAGTTTCTTCTTGATTATCAAAAGCATCTAGTATCTCAGGTTTGGATAAAACATTTCTAATTTTATTGTTCAAACTATCAAAAGCTTTTTGCTTTTCCTCATTGCTTTCTTGCATTAAAGTAAACGCTCTATTTCTTAAAATTTCTAAGTCCTTACTCATTCTTAACTATGTTTTTTAGTTGGTCGATAAGCATAGAGAACTTATTTAAAGCGGTTGTTATTTCTACTATGGATTTAGTTTTATCTTCTGAGAACGCTTTTAAATCGTCTTTATGGTCTTTTACAATAGCACTTATTTTATCGTTTAACTCTTTTACATCATTATCCTTTGCTTTTAATTCTTTACGTTTTTCAACATATAAAAAACCAATTACAAACAACATAACACCTAAAAGGTAGGTGAGTAATTTATTTACAGAAGTTAAATCTTTAGGCACTTCTACTGTTTGTAATAAACTAATAATCATCTCATCAAGTAAGTTAAAAAGACTATAACAATAGGTGCAACGTTAAAAACAAAGTCTAAAACTTCTGCAGTTCCTTTCTTCTTGTACAAGTCGTTATATATTTCTTTCCAAAGAACCAAATAAACACCAATAACAAAACCTGTCAAAGCTCCATAAAACCCAAATAAACCGCCTAAAGGTATAAAACAGGAGTATATAACCCCTAATATTAAATGATCTTTTTTGTCTAATCCTATGCTATTTATCCAATCCTTTAAACTCATTTTATTTTCCTTTTGTTGAAACCTCAATCACGTAAACTATGTCGTAAATTGATGTATTTCCTGTTATGCTCTCAAAAAATATCTCACCTCCATTTGCCATAAACGTATCTAAGGCATAAATAAGGTTTGATTTAGTAAAATTTCTAATATTTGAAGCTCCTATTCCTCTTGGAAAATCAAATGTTTCAGAAACAATAGTTATTTGAGGAGCAATATTCAATGTTATTTCTCCAACTCCATTATTGCTACTTGTAAAAGCTTTAAAGGCAACTCTTAACTGCATAGAGTCCCCTAATTTTACAGGAGTAATTTTCTTTGTAGTTGTGTCGTATAATTGTGTTACTCCTAAAGGTAAATGAGCAGTAATGTTTGATCCTGCGTTATTGTTTAAATTAACTCTTGAGCCCTCATTAACTACTAAAGGACTTGACGAGGTGTATTGAGTGTCTGAATATTGAGCCCAACCTAAACTTGATAAAGAATTTGAAGTTAAAAATACAGAGTCGTAACCTAAAAAATTCGTCGCAAACTCTCTAAAGGAAGTTGCAGTAAAAGGATTTAGAGAACTGTCAACTGCTTCGTTTAACTGTATTGTAGGAAGTTCTTTAGAGTATATTGCACCTCCTTGTATTCCGTTAGCATCATAAAAAGAAATTCTGTCCAACTCGGTCAGATCTTTTTCCTTGTACCAAATGTCTTTACTTGGCTGACTAATTAAAATCAAACCACTATCTGTATCTGTGCAAACTAAAGCACCAACTATTATTTCTATTTTAACCATAACATAAATTTTCTACTGTGAAACCTCCTGAAAGTGATACTGCCCTTAAGGCTAAATTATTAATTGCAACCGTTGGATTAAAGCCTATATTATTATAGACAAAAAGCCTAAAACTTTCTTCCGTAAAAGCTTGGTCGTTTTCGTCAATAGCTTCAGATAGAAATATTGTCTCCAAACCTCCTACTGTTTGACGAGAAGAATTGTCGTCATAAAATTGTATAACCCCTGCTTTAAGACGATCTTCTCGATACCAAGTATCTCTTGCAGGCTCGGAGAACAATATTTTCCCCTCTGTTAAATCCGTCGCTCTAATTGACGATCCTATTATTTGTATCTTTATACTCATCTGCTAATTTTTGAAATTCTAAAAACTGTTCTTGTACTTACACAATTATCATCCCATAAAGGATAATCCTCTTTATTTCTTTCAATAAATAAACGAACTGACTCCCAATAATTATAAGCAGTTTGTTGGTTTATTTTAAACATTGATTTTTTTGATTGATAATTTACAGGAGTACTGTTTTGACTATTTTTCTCTACATAACCAAAAGGAGTGTCTGTTTGACTACCCATTAAAATATACCTTGCATAAGCATAAAAAACGATTACAGACTTTAATCCGTAATTAGTATATGTTTTGCCATTATAAGTATAAGTACCTCCGTTTAACAATGTTTGATATTCTGTCGAGGTACTATTCCTTATTAGATCATTGTAAAAATCAATACCCATTAATTTCTGAACATCTACAAATTGAGCATCAGAAATATGTTGGTTTAATATCTTAACATTGTAATTTGACTCTGAAATTATCCTGTTATTTTCCGAAAAATCATTCCTATTGACTAATATCATCTTTCTTTTTTTCTATTAAAGGGATTAATTTAAGATCATTTACAGGCTCATAAAATTTACTCATAAGATAGACTACTAATTGCTCAAGTTCTTTCCTCTCTTCGCTTGTATTATCTTGGTAAACTTCTTGCATAGCTCTGATAGACTCCCCACTTGCCGAAAAAACTGAATTTTCAGGTCTTACCAATGCAGGAGGAATAGAGTTATAAGCCATTAATATATTATTGAAAACTGATTTTTCAGTATATTCAAAAACCTTGTCGTTAATGTTGGAAGATATGTCTTTAAATAGAATAACGTCGTCAAGTTTTTCGCTATCGTCAAACTCTAATTCTATATTTAAAACATCTCCTACATTTTCAGCACCCATAAAGTCTTTAAGAGTGTTTTTAAAGTTCTCTCTTTCGCTTTGTGCAAGTTGCCATTCCTTTTCGTCGTTGTAATCCTCTAATGATCCTGCTAATGGTTTTGTAATTACTAACTGTTTTCCAAAAAAACCTTTACGTAAACTTCTATTCTTGTAAACAGAAGCCTGTGCTTCACTATCACAATCGTTCATTACTGCATCAATCTGACTTAAGGCATAAACATATTCGTCGTCTAAATTAACATAGAGAACTTGACCTTTAAACCTTTGTACTTTTTCTACAAAATTATCTCCTTTACATTTTTCTACTTGAGCTTTTAATACTTTTTCTTTTGGATTAAAAACGTCAATAAAAGTGATCTCTTCTTTTTTTAATTTTGCATTATCCCAATTATCACTAACTGCAATTTTACCATTGTACTGCTCGTCGTCTTTTTTTCCTAATCTACAATGCGAATAAGGAAGTACTCTGTAAGAACTTGGCTTTAAGTTTGCGTTATAATCAACGTGAATAAAAACCCCTCTTTGTTTAGAGAAGCTCTTTGCAATATCAGAAGTAAATTTCTGTAAAGTAGTATTATTTTTTTCGTCAACAACAATTTCGTTGTTAGATCCGAAACCTTTTCCTGCTAAGTAACTTGCCATAATTTTAGAACAAGTCTTTGCAGTAACAGAATTGTTTATAAATCTGTCTGCTCTTTCAGGATAAACGTTATCAACTCCATTAGCAATAATCCCAAGAGATTTATCGTAAGTTGTTAGTTTTTTGTAAATGTTTATTAATACTGCTTTTAGACTGTTTCTCATAAAATATTTTTTTATGCATTATGTAAGTCCCACAAGGACTCATTTGTGGAAGATACCAATAATTAAGATTTTTCATCTAAAACTTTCTTTGGAGTTTTTTTAGTCGTCTTCTTTTCAGGAATAACTTCAAATAAATCAACTCCTTTTGGATGCTTCTTTAATAGTTCTAAAGCTTGTTTATCTGTAAACTCTCCATTTCTTAAAGGTTGCCCTGTAGCACCTAAATTAATTCCGTTGTACTTTGCTTTTAATACGTATTTTGAACTTGCCATTTCTTTTGGTTTAAATAAGTTAATATAGTTGTTCCACATTTCGGATCTGCAGGTCTTACAACTTGGGTTTAAAGATCCTGTTTTAAATTCCTTTTTGTATTCAGTTAAAAATTGAAATAACAAACCGTCTTTAGTAGTATCTCTAAAGACGGTCTGCATATCATATTTCAAAAATTCATCAGTCATTATGCAGTTGCAAACTTGTTGTCAAACGCAGTTTTAGTTGTAGCGTAATTAGTTTCCAATAAATTTCTTGTCATTCTTGGCTCCTCGTTTCCGTCAGGGCTTGCAATAACAAATTTGATAATTCCGTCAGACTCTTTTGTATTCCAAGTCATTTCTGAGATCTCCAAACCTGCATCCCATCCTAAAACTTCAAACGCATCTTCTTGACCTTCTCCTTTCCATTTCTTCTCTACAATAGCTACATATCTCTCTCCACTTGCAATGCTTGAAAGAGAAGCTTTGTTCTCTACACTTGGGTTAAGTACAACTCCTGAAAAAGTATGTTTAAATACGTCAAACGAGTCTTCTTTTTTAACTAATTCAAACGAAGCTCCTTGACTCTGCTTAATACCCTCTACAAAGTACCCTGAAGTACCTGTATTTGTAGCAAGGTTTGTAATCAATAAGTCATTTGTAGCGGCTAATGTACTTGTCGCTTTATCAATGTCTGAAAGATTGATTAAAACAACGTCAACCTCAATACCTCCAATCGGCTTATTGTCGCAGTCTTTTTGAATATCTGCTGATAGTTTTTCTTCACAATTTAATGCCATAATTTCTAAGGTTTTAAGATTAATATGCTACTGCAATCATATAAGACTCTAATAATTTTGCATCTAAAAAGTATGCGAAGTCTACAATGTTTGATTTGTCTTTTTTCTCATACCAAGACTCTAAGTTTTGTAAGTCAGTTTCAGACAAAGTACCAATTGGTAAATTTGCAGGAACTGAAAATACTGCTCTGTGAGGTCTAAATACTACTGTTCCGTTGTTTTGATAAAGATTTTGTAATCTATCAAATTCGTTGTTCATAATTACAGGATAACCTCTGTAAGATAAAGCTCTTCTTCCGTCTTCCATTACTTGGATATTACCTCCACTTGCTTCCGTACTTTCTAAGTAGTCTAAGTAGTTGTCCCAAATTGAACGAGTTACTACAAATCTTGCGTCAGGATTACCCAATAATCTTGCGTCTGCTCCATTATAAAGAGATTTTAAGATAGTATAACCTTTTCCGTCTGCTAATGCTTGCGCTGAATAAGATGCTCCTGCATTTTCAGAAATAGTATATCTGTAAGCGTTTCCGTCAGCGAAAATCTGCTTCCATAATCCGTCAATCTGATTGAATAAACCTAAGTTAGTTCCGTTGGTAAAGTTTCCTCCACCTGTAAAGTCGCCTGCAGTTGTATCAGAATACCAAGCTTTTGCGTGAACAGAAGTCTTAATACTCTCAATGATTGATACTGCTAACATTCCCATTTCTTCGCTACCCTCTTTATCAAAGTAGTCAGGGTTTGCCTTTTGTGCTTTCTTGAAAAGTTTAAATAACTTGTTTAAGTCATTTTGACAATTCGTAAATCTACCTGCTATTAATGCAGGATCCCAATATTTTTGAGTAAACTCTAAAGCGTCTTGTTCTGCAGGAGTACAATTTGTTAAGGCTTCTCCACCTACTCCAAGTTGTCCAACAAAGACAATTTGCTCTTTCATTTGGATACCTGTTTGGATATCGTTGATTTGGTTTAAGTCGTTCTGAACAAATACTTGCTCTACTACTGCTTGAGAAACTTCTGTTGCTTCTTGTGGGTTAAGCGATAACTCTGATATGTCGAATTTAGTTGCCATAATTATTTTTTATTTCTTAATGATCTTGATTTTGATTTTGTTCCCTCCTCTTCTTTTGTTTTCTTTTTAGCTTCAAAATTTGAGGTTATTTTGTTTTTAATAGAAGTAAAGTCTTCTTCTAATTTTTTAAACTTGTTTTCGAAAGTTTCTTTTTCTGCTTTTAAAGTTTCTATCTCTTCTTTTAGAGTTTCGTTTTCCTGCTTTAAAGCTTCCATATCTTCAACTTCTTTTATTTCAGTTAAAGTTCCGTCAGTGAAAACATAAGTCTTTTCGTCAGGCATAACATACTCTCCATTTGCAGGAGATCCGTCAATATTAGCTTTTTCTCCAACCACGATTTCGTCGTCTTCTGCTAAATCAACAAAGTCAATCTCTGTTCCTGTAGAGTCTTGAACTAATTTGTTTTTTAATCCGTTTGGATTAAAGAAGCTTTTTAAGGATTTTTCAAATTTAGAAAACAATCCCTCTGCTTCTTTTTTCGTCAATGTATTACTCATCTTTTGTTTATTATTATTATTAAAATTGGCTACTGCCTTGAACTCAATAATTTCATTTACAAAACCTTTCTCTTTTAAGAAGTCAACATTAAGCATTTCGTCTTTTTTCATTAACTCGAGTGCTTCCTCTTTTGTAAGTTCTGTTTCGTTTGCGTAAATGTCGGCTAACTTTTGCTCGATATTTCTCATTTCCTTTGCAGTCTTTTCCAAGTCTTCTGCATTACCTCCTGAAAAACCCATTGGTAAATGGATTAAGAAATTATCGATCTTGTTTATTTTTCTTGTTTCTTTTTTCCCTGAAAGAAAAATGATTGAAGCAATTGAAGCAACTAATCCATTTGAAATGGTGTTTACTTCTTGATCCAATCCTTTTAGGTAGTTATAAATAGCAAGTCCGTCATAAACCGATCCACCTCCTGAATGTATATGAACATTTAAAGGCTCTTCTTTATTAGAATTAGCGACCTTATCAATAACAGTATCTAATGTTATCTCATAGCCTACTTCTCCAATTAAATAAATATCGTTCATTCTACTTTTTTTATCAAAACTATGTTTAATATATGTAGAATGTTTACAAAAGTTTTTGAATTTTTTTCTTAAAATGCTTTGTTATTAAAATATATGTAGTATTTCTGTAAAAGAAATAACAAACTAAATTAAATTAAATTATGAAATTATTTAGATCAACTTCAGGAAGAAACAAAATAGTAGTAATAATCGATATTAATCAGTCAGACTTAGGGGATAAACTATGGGCTTGGTTAGAAGATAAGTATAACGATATTTTTATGGATATTGAACTTTACGACGGAGGTATTATCAATCATTAACATACGAAAACACTATAATAGGTTTTTAATCTCTTAAATCTAATCTTTTAACATAAAGTCAATAGCGTTTCTTATCGTATTTTCTGATACATTAAATTCGTCTGCAGTATAAGTAATCGCTAATCCTTTTCTATGGCTCTTTCGCTCTAAAATATACCTCTCATAATATACTTTGTAGTCAAGAAGCTTAATACTTAACATACCTCTTCTAAATAAATCCAAGCCGAAGCTTTCTTCTTCTAATCTTTTTATGATCTCGTAATTGTTTACCATTTTCCTAAAGGGCATTTATCGTTACTTCTTACCTTGCTGACGATAGGGCAATTACACGAAGTGCAAACAAACCCTTTTACTGAAATTAATTCGTCATCTACAAAATCTACATAACTTCTGTATCTCGCTAAAGGGCATTTATTACAAATTTCTGCTCTTTCTCTGTGAGTTTCATTTGTGATTTTTAAAAATACTTTAGTCCAAGCTTGAATAATTTTAAACATTTGATCCATTTATAATTTCACTTTGTAATCCCTGCATACTTGTAACGTCGTCAACTACTGTAACGACTTTTACTTTGTTGATCTCGTTTGCTACTACTCTTGCAAAGTTATTAGCATCCAAATCAGGCTTAGAAACTTGCCCCATAATTGGAGAAATTAAGCCACCATTTTCGTAATTACCTAAATTCATAGAACTTGACAAAGTACTTTGAGGAGTAAACCTGTTATTAAACTCCATAAACTTTTTACTTGCAGGTCTTGACATAACTCCTATCAATTCCCCTCTCTCGGCTTCAAATCTCGTTCCGTCTTCTCCGTAAAATTTAGTACCTCCTGACGAGTGTCTATTTCCTCCAATCTCTTGCAAACCTCCTTTTTCAAACTTCGTATCAGGTTTATTTGTCGAAGCAATTTTCCTAATCGCTTGATAACCTTTTGCACCAACTATTGCTCCAGTAGCGATACCTAAAATACCACCCTGAGCTAATGCCTTTGTAATACCCTCTTGCACATTTATACCAGCTTGGTAAATTGCTATTGCTTTACCTACTGCCGTACTTTGTCCTAGTAAATCTCCAATCGCTGAAAACGTCTGAGCATTGATTTCTTGGATTGCCTCTCCTTTATCTTGCTCTAGTTTAGCCTCTCGTAACGCAAACTTCTTTTTAATTAATTCAATATTTGCTCCAGTCTTTACGGCTTTTTTGATTTCTGCCTCTTGCTCTAATCTTAAATTTTCTAGCTTTACGGCATATTCACTCATAAAGTTTTCCTGACGGATTGCTCTTTGGTTTTCTAAATCGACTGCCTCTTGTTCTTTTTGAGCCTCCTTTCGTTTTGCCTCTATTTCTTGTTTCTCGTCATTAAACTGTTGGTCTGCCTCTTTTTGTCTAGTGTTAAATTCTTGCTGAGTAATCAATCCATCTTCTAACAACTTTTTATTTACTCTTAACTGCTCATCTTTTATTTTTTGTATTCTCTCTAGCTCTTGTCTTTCGATTTCTGCTGAAAAGAATTTATTTTCATCTAACTTTTGCTGATGATTATTTTTAAAAACCTCCAATTCTTTTTCTGCAGTAGAAATAGCTAAATCTACTTTTCTTTGATCTTCCTGTAAGGACTCTGCTTCAGCTTGTTTTTGAACTGTGTTTAATTTGTTTTGAAGAGTTGTTTGTAGCTCTAAAGATTGAGTTTTTTTATTCTCCCTTTCGGCTTGCAATTGAGCCAACTCCATTTCTCCCTCTCTGCTTGTATCGTTTTGACTTTGTTGTATTTTGGTTTGACGAATTTTTAAGTCAATTATATTTTGCTCTGCTTTTAATAGTTTATCACTTTCTGCATTAGCTTTTTGAATAGCAGTAGTTCTTTCCTCTAATGTTTTTGTGGTGTCTTCTCCTATTTTGTTTTGCTCTTTAATAATACGCATTGACCTTGCCCTTTGCGTTACCAATCTTATTTCTGCTTTTTCAATTTGTATTTGTAAATCTGCAATTTTAGTTTGCGCTTCGGATGCTTCACTAATTCGTTTACCTGCTCCATCCCAAATTTCGCCAAGTTTATTAGTCTTTTCGTTTAGGCTTGTTTGTGCTTCGGCTATTTCTTTTGTTCTTTCTACTAATCTAGCCTGTAACATATCAACTTCCTCAGTATCCCCACTTATTTTATTCCAACCGATACGAATTAAATCAATCCCATTTAATATTTTACCGCTTACAATTGTAAACCTATCCCCTAATTGACTAAAAATATTTAACGAAATATCTTGTATAACTCCTATAATACCCTGAAAAGCTCCTTTAATTGGAGCTAAAGCTCTACTGACTGCATCTGATCCAGCTTGTGTCGATTGAAAAGCCGCTATTAAAGTACCTAAAGCAACAACAATAGCTCCTATTCCTGTGCTTATCAATGCAATTCTTAAAAGTTTTGAAGCCTTTGACAAGCCTGTTGTTCCTGCAGTCGCTCCTTGCAATGCAGTTTTTTGAGCAATTAAACCTCCTTTTATCTGCCCTAAAACACCTACTAACTGCCCACCTGCAGGAAATACTTTACGGATTGCTCCCTCATAATCCCCTATTCCGATTTTTTGTTGTTCGTAAGCTGATACGTTGTCTTTTATAAATTTATTGTTTTCGTCAAGTTTAGAGTTTAATTGATCTAATTGTTTTCTGCCTTTGTCAGTGCTTAAGTCTAATTTATTTCTAATAGCCAAAAGCTCCTTATTGCTTGCTCTTGCAGACTCAATACTTTTTACGTTTTTATTTACTGAATTAGTAAAAGCTTCTTCGGAACTTACAACTTTTCCGTTCTCGTTCGTTAATTGAGTTAATACTTTTTTCTGTTGATTGTATTCAGTTGAAAGTTTTTTAATTGCAACCTCGTTTTCAGTAAATGCTTCAGAATTTTTCTTGCCTTGATCTGCTAATAGTTTTTGACTTCTTTTTAATAAGTCTATACTTGATCTTGTTTCTGTAGCTTTACGGATTAAAGCATCAGTATCAATATCTAATTCTGCTATCGTAATTCTATCTTTCATTATATTGGGATTTGTATAAGCTCTACTTTAGTAATTCTATTTTCACGAAAGTTAATGATTTTATTTACATAAAAATATCTTCCTAATTGCTTAATGTATTTTAGTTTAAAAAAGTCTAATTGATAAATATCAATAGCATTAAGATTTACCTCTACTGTTATTATTTTATAGTCGTCAAGAAACTTTTTAAATGTATTGTAATATGTATCTAATTCGGTTTGAAAATCCAATCCGTCAAAATTCCATAAAGCGTAATCAATATCAATTTGACTTGTTTCGTCGGTTGATAAAAAACGAAAGGTTAAACTTGATAAACCTGACATTTCTTTCTTAAAAATCCTAAGTCCGTCTTGGTTCGGCTCGTCTTTATCCCAATATTTTACTTGATATACATTTCCTACTGATTTTGTTGCTTTATATATGCTTGTAAATATTATTTTTTCTAAAGGAAGATTTACGTCGTTTACAAAAATACTTCCGTCAGCATAATCTTCTGAGTCTTCATCATACCTATAAATTGCTTTATTTTCTTGTGCATAAGTACTTTTGTAGCTCTCGTTTAACTTCCTGCTAAATATGTAGCTCCAATCTTCTGCAGTTGATATATCAGTAAGTAAATTTTCTGAAGTTATAAATTCAAGCTCATTTTCATTTTTCTTTTTCCTAAAAGATAAATTAAATCTCTGCATTACGTCTTTAACAAAGTCAATTTGCTTTGTAGCTCCAATTATATCTTCAAACCTTATTTGAAAATACCTGTTATCAACAGTGATATTTATGTCGTAATTAATATCATAATCATAAGTTGTAGGAGGAAAAGGACTAACTTCTGAAATCTCTACTATCTGTATAGTGTCTGAAAGTATTGCTAAAAACGAATATTCTAAATCAAAAACAGAATTACCTCCTCCAACTAATATTGGAAAATCCTTTAAGGTTGTTCCGTTTTTTTTAATACGTAAAGTTACTTGCCCCTCTCTTAAAGATATAACTCCGTTTAATTTTACCTCGTATAAAGATTGACTTGGAGCATTTAATGTAGCAACTACTGTTTCTTTATTAGAGGAACCACTTCTTGAAACATTTATGTTTTTTGGATAACCTGAAACACTATTCTTTGATCCTAATACTGTTTTTAAGTAACCTTGTTCGACTGTTTGAACTCTTGTAAGGTATTCAGAAGAAGAGAAAATATCTCCACTAATACTCCAACCTTTTTGAACAAATATCATTTCAAATAATGTATGTATATAAAAGCTTGGTACTGTATCTTCAATCGTGGTTATACCTAACTGACCTTTTAAAGCGTAAACATAACCACTTGTGTTTTCAAAAGAGTCAAAAAACTTCACTGCATTTAAGTTGTGATTATATTTATACGGAGCAGTATCGTAATCCAAGTCAGCTAAAGTTAAAGTACCTAGTAAATCCGTCAATCCAATGTTTCCGTCGTAAATGACTAAATTATAGTATTCGTTAGTATTTTTTAAAATACCTTTTCCTGCTTCTATTAACTCTATTCCGTTTAATACATATTTTACAGAAACTTGCTCATAAGGTATTCTTGTTGTTGATCCTACTAAGCCTAAATCCTGAAAGACCTCCATATTTTTAGAGGTCTTTGGTATTTTAATGTTGTTAGAATAGTTTGCTTGTCTGTCTTTTACTTCTCGAAAATCATTTATCTGCAAACTTCTCGCTACTGATCTCTCTTTAAGATCTAATAAAATTCCGTTTATGTATAATCTCTCATCCATTAAATACTGTAGTGATTTACTTTGATTGTTACCATTGCATTTGACAATTCTCTCTTAGAACTTCCTTGACTAAAACTTCCGTCAGATAATAAGACTGTTTGCCATTTATTTGACAAATCGTTTGCAATATCTCCCTTTGATCCTAAATACATTTCCACTCTTGGACTTGTAAATAGACTTTCAAGTTGTTTTCTTTGGTTACTGTTTAGGTTTTTTGTTCTTAAGGTTATCTCTTTAGAAGAGGTTTTTCCTGTAGAAAATTCAGTAGCAAAAGTTTCGTCAATATCTAAGAAATCCGAACTAACTGTATCAGTAGTACTTGTTTTTAAGTTAGTTGTATAAACGTCTTCAAATAACCAATAAGAATAATTACCATAATTATTGAAATATTTTAAATAAATTCCACAACCCTGCTTAACATCTAAATTAAAATCAATAGGAACACCTCCTGTTTCAATTAGTTTTAAAGCGTTTAAGCCTGTTTCAATTACATTTGATCCTGTGAAACTGAAGCAACTATTTTCTACTGTAAAACCACCACTTAATTCATTTACTCTTGTAAAGAAAGTTCCCTCTTGACTTCCTAATAAATAACCATTTGATAAAAATAACCTATACTGTGTTACTCCTGAATTTAAAGTCAAACTTAAAGACTCGCTATTTGCAGTATTAAATATTGTAAAATTATTCTGAGCGTAAACAGTAATATCAAAAGGATATCCGTCAAACATTGTTAGGTCGTAATAATTAACAACGTCAAAAGTATCAGTAGTATTAAATATATTTGGATAAGGATTGTTGATCTGCATTAAGCTCTTCTGAAAAAAGTAAGTATTAAAAGAACTGTCTTGGCTTCCGTTTGATAATTCTACAATATAATTAACTGTTATGTTAAATAGAAAGTCATAATCATTTAAACCAAAAACAGGGCTCGTCAAACTGTCGTCAAACTTATTGATCTTTGCTAATTTAGAAGAAATCTCTTTCAGATTAAAATAGAAATCATTGTTAGTGTTTGGAGTTATCACAAAAATATAGTCAATAAAATTGTAGGTTAAAACGATTGTACATTTTACAGAGTCTAATCCACTGTCTGAACTAAACTCCACTACATTGTTATTGAAAGCACTTTGAATATCTGTTATGCTTGGGTTTTTTGTGAAAACTATTGCCATTACAATTTATATTTTTGATAATCTATTCCGTAAAAACTATGTGATCCGTTTCCGTCTAATTCAATTCTATAAGGATTAAACTCTACATTTTCAACTCCGTCATTCCATAAAACATCTACACTATATTTGTCATTTAATACAGCTTCTTTAATTACATTACCCTCTTCGTCATATTCTCCTTGCTCTAATACTATATATCCTAATTCTACAATAGTATTATTGTGTGTTGTATATTCATTACCATTTTCATCTTTTGCAGTACCTAAAGCTTTTATTTTAGTTTCTGCTTGTTCTTTTGTAAGAAATTCATATTTCCCGATTTTCATATCTTATATTTTAACTTTTTAATAAACTTAATTCGCTATCTTTTAAAATTTGGTTATATACTCTTAAGTCTTTTAAAGCACCTAAAAAATTCCCAGCACTTGAGTTATCGAAACCCAACCTATTTAAAGTGTTTGTTGGAAATACAGAACCACTTACATCTGTTAATACTTCTACTCCGTTTACCCATAACGCAAAATCATTTTCTTTCCATTTTATTGCGTAATGATTAAAATCTGTAATATCAGTAACCGTAAAAACACCTCCTGCTTGCGAAACACCTCCAACTTCCACAGAATAACCTATTTGATTAGTATTGCTTGAATAGTAAAATAAAACTCTATTATTTGATGTGCCATCACTTAATGATATATTTCTAAAAGTTCCGTTGTTAAATAATGCTTTAGAGTTTAAATACAAAACCCCCTCACTACTATTAATATAATTTTCTAAACCTGTTTTACTAACTGTTTCTGCTACTCTTGTTGCAGTTGCACCACTTGTAGGTATGTAACTTGTTGAGTAAGATTGTTCTTCTAATTGTGCACCCCAAATGTAAAGTCCACTTGTACCATCGCCTACATCATTAAGTGGATTGTCGTTAAAACCCCAAAGAAAAATAACTAAAGAAGTATCAACACCACTTGTAAAAGTTAAACTTACCCTATAAATATCTTCTCCAAAATTAATAATTTTTGCTAAAACATTTGTAAAATCTCCATTTGATATTGTGTTTGTTACAACTCCATTTTCTATATCAAATTGACCTGTGCAACTTCCACTTGAAGTACTTGCAAGTAAATTAATACCATTCCATTCAGCTTTTTTAACATAATAAGAGTAAGTGTAGGTTGTTGCAGATGATATTGTTAAAGATTTTCTAACACCTGCCCCAGCAGAAGACGCATCTACTCCATTGTTTATTATGATTTTTGTCATATTATTTGTGCCACTTGGAGAAATAGAACTATTTAATACAAGTGTTGATTGTCTCTTAATCCAACTCTCATTACTAAAATCTTCTGAATACGTCACTAAATTTGTAGATTGTGGCTCTACTAATAAACTTGGACAAGGATCTCCTGCTTCAAAGTTGTATCTTGGAAGATTTGCCGACCAATTTGTATCTAATATTCCGTCTTTATTTCTGACTGTTGCCTGTGAATTTCTTGAAAAATCTAAATCTGTATCGTTTGTATTCGGCAACTGCAAACAGATTTTTCCTAAAGCTCCTGCTTGTGGAGCAAATTGTATTGTCTTACTCATAATATCGTTTTAAAAACATAGGTATAATTAAAAGCGTTAACTCTTCCCCTACTAAGTTTATTATTTTATTTATTCTTTGAGGAGTTATTACTGACGAAACTAAATCAGTTCCTCCTTGCTGATAGTATTTAGTTCCGTTTTTCTTTATGTTTATAGCTATTGCCCAAGCTAATGACCTTATAGGTATATTTGTCGTTATTCCTTTATTTCTGATCCATTCTTCAATAGCAGAAACAGGTGGCATAGTTCCGTTTTTTCTTCCGTAAACTAATTGATCTGTATAATTTTCTCCTAATAACTTAACTTTCATTTCTTCTTCGGTAACCTCCAAACTGTCAATCCATTTTCCACTTGCTTTCATTCCAAGCTCTATATGTTTAGAAATTAAATCCTGCTTCATCTTTTCAAACTCTAATAGAACTATGCTTCTTGCTTTATCTTGTAACTCTATCATAACGTTGAAATTCTAAAGTTTACAATAATTCCGTCAAGATTTGCGTCAAATATATCAGTTACGTCAGTTATTCTCCATTCGTCAATCTTGTAATCTGAACAGTTAAAAATATTCTCTAAATCTGATATCTGTAATTCAATTAAAGGTTTTATGTTTTCGTTGTATTTTCCTGCTCTGTATTGCGTGTCTAAACAGTTATTTTCTACATTAAAACTCTGATCCAAAGTACTTGCTCTATTTACAAATCTTTCTTCTTCTGTTTGTCCGTAATATGTTTGATCGATTGTAGATTTGACAACGAGAATAAAACTCCCTGAAAAAGAAATTCCTGCAAAACCTCCAAACTCACTAAAGGTTTTTGTTCTTGTAACAGGATCTAATATTAAGTATATTTTTTCTTTATCTAAATCTGACTGAAGTAGGTTTTGGTTTGCTTTATTTCCGTAACTGAAAACCCAATTTAATTGGCTTGAATATCTTTGGAAGTCTTCTATTATATCAGTTCTTTGCATTGTAGTCTTTTTGTACTTGGTTTAAAGCGTTGTTAGTCGCTAATATGTTAAAGACTTTTGAGTATTGCCAATTTCCTATTTCGTAAGGATCTATTCCGAATTGTTTTCCTAATGATACTTTTGTTAACATAACTGAAAAAGGTTTTAATCTTTTACTTGCACCTATTTCGATTAGCCTTGTATCCGGTTCGCTATATAAAGCCTTGTCTTCAATCCTTAGCTTTTCTTTTATCATTTCAGAAATAAACTTCTTTGCTTTAAAGAAAGTAAAAATACTCTCGTCAAAAAACATTTTTTCTGCAGACTTACTCAAATCTCCTTTTATTCGGTATAAATGTACAAATAAATCTTTAATGTTCTCTAAATTAGGGTTATTGAATATAGATATAATGGTATGAAATTCGTTGTAAGTCATTTTAGAAACGTCAAAAACCCTTTTACAGAAGAGGTTTTCAGGTTTGACTAAATCTATAAAAAAGTCATAGTCCGAAGTATCCTGAAGCTCAAAGTATTCTAAAATTGATATATTTTTAATTTCCATTTTCAATAAATTCAATATCTAAGGTTTTATCCTGCATATTAAAAACTACATCTCCTATGTAAATTCCTGCATAAATTAGTTTGTAATTATTAGTATTTTCTTTTGAGTAAACTTTTTCTATTCTTGAAAGTTGTTTACCTCCTATTTTTTCTACATCTAATCTTTTTAGTAGGATCTTTTTTATTAGCCTGTCTTCGCTTTCTTTTATCTTTTCAAGTACTGAATACGTCAATACGTTTAAGTTCTCTAAAAGCTTCTGTTTTTGGTCTTCTGTCATACTCTTGCTCTCATTTTAATTTTACTTTTTAACTCAAATAATTCTCTCATAATAAATCCGTCAAGTCGGTCAGGAGAATGCCCTATCATTTCTTTAATTTTCTTTTTTGGAAGTAGTTGTATTTTTCCGTCTAAGTCTAAACCGAAAGATTGTAGGCATTCCATTTCTTTAATAAATTCCTGCTTTGGTAATTTACTTGTACTGATTGAGATCTCGTTGTTATTTACTCTTTTTGCAAATTCATAACCGCATTGGCTCTTTAGATTTTTGTAGTTTGGAGTTACTCCTTTTTGCTTAATTACTTTACCTCCATTTAAAAAAGGTTTTGCACCCTTTAAATAGCTCGTCAAAAATGATCCTAATCCGTCAGCATCAAAAGTAATATTGCTTCTTCCTACTCTATGTTTTTCTGCTAATTCTTTGATCTTCTTTTCAACCTCTTCAGGAGAACTGTTATTTGTTTCGTAATAATCTACAATATCAAACCCATACCAAACATAAATCGTAAATAAATCTGATCCGTGAAATGCAATATCTGAAGTAATATATCTTCCTTTACTTTCTATTGGCTTGTTAGTCCATAAATCATTTATAGCATCGTAAGAACAAAGCATATCTTCAGACTCTTGCTCCTCTGCTAAATAAAGTTGTTTAAATATTTTAGGAGGTAAATCTTTTTGTGCTTGAAGTATCTCTTTTTCGTCTAAAATACCCTCTCTTACTCCGTCCCAAGCAGTTATTTTAAAGTAAGCATATGTTTTATCTTCTTCTGCTTTATCTTTTAGCAGATGCACCCAATTAGAACTCCCTCCAAAGTTACCTATCAGTTTCATTAATCCTTTCGTTGCAGTAATTGTAGAACGTAAAGCGTAAAAAGAGTCTACTTTTGCCCTTGGAGCTTCGTCGAATACAACTGAATGGACGTCTTCTCCAAACAAACTATCAGGTTTATCTGCTGACTTAAAAACAATTACTGCTCCATTAGGACAAGTGATCGTCATTGAACTTTGATTAACAATATAAAGCTCGTTTAGTTTGACTAATTTTCTTTTTAGTCGTTTGAAAGCTATTCTTGACTGTGAGTAAACAGGTGCAACCCACCAATGCTCATAACCTGCTTTATTCCAAGGCTTGTGAGCCCTTTCGTATATCCACCAAATATGTGAAAACGTCTTCCCTACTTTCGTTGAAGCTTCGGTTACTGTAAATCTTGCACTACAATAAAGTATTTCTTTTTGATAAGAGGTTAAATTTGGTCTTTTTACTGTAATGTTATATTGAGCCATATTGGTTTTATCTGTACGGTGCAGGAAGTTGCCTAAACACCTATAAACATTGACTTTCTTAAAATCGTCGATTAATCCTCAAAACTTATATTTACGTCTTTATTAAACGAATGTTCTGTTCTTTCAATATACCCTCTCTTTTTGCCTTTAGTTTTTAGGTAAAAAATGATAGCAGTAATGTTATCTCCACTTATTTGTGTGTGAAGCTTACTCTCTACAAAGTCTAAGGCAATGTTTTCAACGTCTTCAACTTTTGCTCTAAATTCGTCGTCTTCCCTTAAGTATTTGTAATAAGTTTCCCTGCTTATACCTACGTTTTTACAGGCTACTGTTACCACCCCAAGTGATTTTTCTAATGCTTCTACTAAAGCTCTTTTTCTAATGTCAGATGTTGCCATTTGTTTATATTATAAATTTCCAATTCTTACTTGTTCCTAACCTACTGTAAGCTCTTGCTCTTACGTCTGTGTCGCTTACTTTCTCTCCTGCTATATTAGGGATGAAAAAATAAGGTGCTTTTCTTTAGTTCTTTGTATTTTTTGTCTTTTATTATTCTTGGGTTTTCCTCGTGAGTTTTGAGGTCAGATACTTTTAGCTTTTTTACTGATACTTCCATAAAATTAATTTAATTAGTCAAATATACTGTTTATTTTTTAAATATGTATTTCTTCAAATTTAAGATCAATATTTTTAATTAATCTATTTTTAGATACCCATTGAGAATTTATACGATATCCTTTTCGTTTCTCATTGTAAACTATTTCTTTAAAGTAACAAGTACGACGTTTTTTAAAGTGTGTTAATTGATAGATTTTCTTATCAACTCCACAAACTAAAAAAGGATAGAATTTAAACCTGCCCTTTATTTTTAATGTTTCTACTTCATTGAATATCATTGACTTGTACAGTTTAGTTGTGGTTAATACTTGTTGTAAGTTATTTTTGCCAGTAAGTCTTAGAGCAATTATTACAGTAAGAGAATATTCCATTTTCACTTACTTTTAATCTTGGTTCAGGTATTTTACAAACACAACTCACAACATCGGGTATAATTAATTGCTCAACTTCAATTTGTTGGTCAAATACATATCCAATATATTCTCTTATTAAATCAATAATTTCTTCTTTTGTTTGGTTGTTTAATTCTCTACCATCCAACAAATCACTAAACCCGTAAGTTTTATCTTTTAATACTATACTTATTTTTATATCCATATTTTATTTATTTTAATACGCAACTATTCATACCCGTAATACGTTACCCAAAATAAAAAAGGGCGACCACTCTTGCGCTAAAAAAGTGACTGTTGAGCTTGTTCGGTTTTTAATTCTTGTTTAGCATCATTAAAATATTTTTCGTTTATTTCACAAGCCACTAAATCGAAACCGTATTTATGACAAGCAATTGCAATAGTTCCAGAACCTAAATGAGTGTCTAATATCTTAAAACTCTTTTCTGCAAAATTATTTAAAATCCAACCATATAATTCAATTGGTTTTTGCGTTGGGTGTCTTTTACCTTTTGAATAGGCTTCAACTCTACTCATTCTAAATGCTTTACTTGCTTTATCAAAAGAAGTCCAAGCTAATTCAAAGTCAGCACCACTAAAAGTTTGCATCTTATCCCATATTAAATTGCATCTTGTTGGTGGTAAATCAAAGTAATTTCCACCCCAAATAATTTGATTTTTAGAAACCCTAAACAATTCACTAAAGTATTGTTTTGAAGGTAATATATCCCATTTTACACTTTCTCTATTTTTGTCAAATTTTCCGTTTCTTCCTGCGCCACCATCAACTAATTTATTACCAAGTCCATAAGGTGGGTCAACTATTGCCAAATCAAAGTAATTATCAGGGTAGCGTTTCATTAAAGTCATATTATCCTCATTATATAACTCTATATTTGCCTTCCTATCGTCAGGCACGCCCTTTTTTACATTGGGTAACACCGTATATACGTCAGTGGCGTTTTCGTCTAATATTGAAGTTTGTTTCATTTTTATAAAGTAATTTAATAATTCAAATTTTGGTGCTTCTTTGCGCCACCGAACGCATATACAAGTACGTTATAAACAAATAAAATTATGCGTATTTCATCATTTGCTCTCTTGCGTGATGCCAACGCTTTTTAAATATTCGTTTTTTCCTAAACTGCCACCATTTAGCCTTTTTATAAAGGTCCTTGTAAAATAAGGCTCTATCTAAATAAATCTTTTCTATTGCATTCATAATTTTATCAGTTCCCTTCGGTTTATAACAAGTTGTATAAAAAATAACTTGCTTTAGTTTTCAAATTTAATGTAGTCTATTTGGTCTACGCTTTCTATGTTATATTTGGTATAATTCCCAAGTTCCAGCACAAATTCTTTGTAATCTTCATCAGTCATAATATGTCCGCAATAATCAAGCATATTAATTCGCTTCAATACTTGCTTATAAGTTGGAAACCCATTACAAAGAATGTGTGCTTCTCGCTCATTTTCAGGGTTTAGGTCTTCTACGTATGTAATTCTAAATAATATCATCGCTTAATTTTCCGTTACTTTTCATACAACATCTACGTTGGCAGTAATTAAACGCTCAATTCCGTTATTATATGTAAGTCATTATCAAACCCATATTCAAGTGCTAATCTATAAACTTCGGCTAATTTACTTGGTGCTTCGTTTAAGTTTTCTACTTCTACTATTAACATAGGTATTTCTTTAGCAAATACAGTATAGCCTCCTTGCTTACTTTTTATGCAAACTAATTTTATTTTTTCTAAGTTCATTACATTTAAAAATTAACTACTGCCAACACTATATAAAAATAATAGCTAAAGCAGTGTTTTTCGCTACTATTTGTTTGTTTGCAACTGTCAAATAATCTTTAACAGTTCGTTTTTTATTTACGCTACTATTCTTATATTTTAACGTTATGCACCATTTACAAACTCAAAACTAAATGTGTCCATTTCATTCCAAAGGTCTCTAACAGTCATTACTTTATCAAAATCACCTCGATATTCAGCGAGTCCGTATATTTTGAATTTTCCATCCACATCTAAATAAGTAAATGAGTGTTTGTAAGCGTTGTAAAACTCACATTTGGTTTCACCGTGTTTGTTTAAAAATTCATCTGTTGTCATAATTTAATGTTTTAAAAAACGGTGCATAACAACGGCTATAAAAAATAGCGGTTGCAGTGCTTACCGTAAGGTTAATAATTCTATTAAGTTTGTTCTCATTCGATGGTTAAGTGCTTCAATTCCGCTACTTTTCATAGCCAAACCGTTACCAAACATTAAAACGATTTGGTAACAAGGGCTATAAATAATAAAACCCTTGCCACCGCACCGCTAAAGTGAATTAGTCTTTATCAGATTTTCTATTTTCCTGTTCGTACTTCCAATTTTCTATGTCAGCGTGTGTAACATTGTTTTGGTTTAATTCACTAATTCGGCTTTTTCGTTTTTCAGACAGCAAGTAAGAGCCGAAACTCACAAGGTCTTTTCTGTTAAAATAAGTTACCATTTTTCTATATTTTTCAATGGTTACTGCCTACTCTATACAGGCTTTTCGGCTTCCTCCTATTCCTTCGCTATCGGGCTTTACTATTCATAGCCAAACCGTTGGCATTAATTTGGCTTTAAAGTTAATGTATCGCTTACGTTGTAAAAATTTTCACTATTTATATGAAGAGTTCCTAATCCTTTAACGGGTTTTAATTCATAATTAAATGTTTTTTTGTCGTATTTAGTAATTTTTACAACAACAAACTTTTCGCTATTATGAGCCAGTTCAGAGCATCCAGCCAACAAAACTAATGCCAACAACATATAAAGTGTATAGCTTTTTTGTTTTTTAGATAATTTCATTTTGTATTTATTTAAGTAATTAATTATTCAATTTTTCGTGCTGTTTAGGTCGCTACGACACCTTATATAATCACGTTGTAAAACATTAAAACGATTTTACAACAATGTATATAAATTATTGCTTCATTTCGTTTTTAATTTGATGTATGCGTTTAAGCATTTTATCCATCTCTTTATCTAAAGCCACTCTTTTTTTATGACCTAATGGCAATATCAAATGCAAGTCTTTTGCATACTTAAAATGCTCCCAATAACTATATTCTAATATTTCAAGTTCTATTTCCATAATCGCAACAATTCATATACTCCACATTGGCAGTAATTAAGGCGTGCCTATTAAGGTTATTTCATTATCCTCAATTACTGGAGTATTTACACTATTAAAACCAGCAGTTTGTTTCGGTCTGCTAACTTCAATTTCGTATCTATAAACCCAAGCTATTTTTTCTTCACCATTATAAAACCACCTTATTTTATATTCTACTGTATCCATTGTTATACAAACACCTGTTATAATAGCTTGTACATCACCAATTATAGTTGTTACTTTCGTTCCTGCTTTTAATATTTTCATAATTAACTACTGCCAACACTATATAAAAATAATAGCTATTTTGGTCTTTATTTAAGGTTATTGTTTGTTTACTAACCATTTTCTTAGCGTCGGGCAAATGGTCTATTTACACGCTACTATTCTTATATTTAACGTTACCAGTAATAAAAAAGGGCGCTCACTGTTGTGGCATTACGCACGTTCTATTTTAGTCTTTACAATCCTGTATTTATCGTTTTCGTACTCTTTTAGCTTGTTTCTGCTAAATTGAGTATATAAGTTATCAGGTTTAATTCCTGTTGCATTTGAAAGGCTCGTAATACTTCCAAATATTCGAGCCTCGTTTGTTTCTTTGTTTAGATATATGTATGCCATTTTAAAAACCTCTTTCTTTTATGAAAATATTCCATAACCTTAAACTAGTACCTTTCCATTTTAAAAAATCTTCTTTTTTTATATCTGATAAATAAAGCATCTTATCTCTATATTTTAAATCCTCTTCATATACACCTAACAATATATTAGATAATTTTTTAGGTAAATTATTATTTCTAACCCATAAAACTATAGGTGTTTTTTCTATAAATATTACATTCTTAAAATCTATATCTTTCATCTGTAACTATTTTATTATAGTTACAGATTCATAAACACCTTTGCCATATCCTTTTAGTAATTCAATTGGATTATCTTCTGTTCCTATAAATTCAAAAACAGTTCTATATCTATTAGAGCCTTCGGTTTTTATTGTCTTTATCGGTTTTAATATTTTTATTAAAGTTGATTGTAATCCTGTTCCAGTTTCTAATTTTAAAGTTGTCATAATATTTAATTTTAATGTTTATTATTAATTACACTACAAATATAATCAACATATATGTATATACCAAATAAAAATACAATTATTTTAAATTATTTTGTAAATATTTGCCCTCGTACCTCACGCACGCCCTTTTTTACTACAGGTAACAATGTATATAAAAAATAAGGGGTCTGTGTGCTTAACAAACGTGTATTTTATTAAAGAAGTGCCACCACACTAACTAGGCTTGTTTTCTTTTAATCCCTTACTTTTCATATACTTTACAGTTGTGCGTAATTAAAAATCATCATCCGTTAATAATTCGTAAACTAAACTAACCGTTTTTCTTTTACCTGTTTTTAAGTTATGTATTGATATATTAGACCATTCGCCAACTGATAAACTATATTCATCATTATCGAACGCAAAAGGTGTAAACATAGCACCAGTGGGCTGTAATTCTAATCCTTTGTTTTTTAAAAACTCAATGTTTATTGCGTATATATCTTTTGCCATAATTAACTACGCACAACACTATATATAATTAATAGCCTGTGTTGTGCTTATTTTTAAGGCTATTAAGTGTTTATTAATTTTGTTTTTAATTCGATTATTAGTGCTTATTTAAACGCTACTTTTCATATATTTTAACGTTAGTAGCAATATTAATGGTTTTTACAATTTCCTTTATGGGCTAAAGTTTGTCCATACATATTGTTATTTTTATAGAAGATATACTCACAACTATCAATAGTTATTATTTTATAAGTAATTCCATTTTCTGTTTTGCTTTCATATTTTTTTGGTTCATTACATCCAACCATTAAAAAAGCAACTAACAAAGTATATAATGTATAGCTTTTAAGTGTTTTAAATCGTT
>TARA_R110002049_G_scaffold16111_2_pt1 | contig 35837 bp, 30 predicted proteins | sample TARA_R110002049 | Tara Oceans TARA_R110002049 (sample SAMEA4396941) | marine metagenome | biome: Polar Biome; feature: [SRF] surface water layer (ENVO:00010504); material: water (ENVO:00002006), including particulate matter (ENVO:01000060) such as... | depth 5 m
TCCATCTCTTGGACCGCCTTACACAAGACCTCATTGGGCAGCTTTTCGCTCGCCTGCCACCGTGCGAAGTCCTTTCGCTTTAAGATTTCCATATCTCTTCAGCCTCAAAACTATACCCGTAACGGGTATTATTATCTACTCCTTGTAAACAGATCGCTACCCAAACCACCCGTAAAAGCTACTTCAGCTGCGACGAATCTTGAATCTAATATCACAAGCTTTCTCGTCAGTCCTCCAGCATCCGGCGTACTGCTTCTGACCTTCTCGTCAGACTTCCGACACCCGGCGTCAGACCTTCTTTTACTCTATCGCCAAACCGCCAAGGTATTAAAACCCAAACGCTTTTTCACAAAATAAACCGCAAGTAAATTTTGAGTCGCTACGGCAATCGCTGTGCCAATCGCAGCTCCGACAATACCGAACTGCGCGGTTAAAAACCAAGTGAACAGTAACGCCAACGTTCCCGAGATTAACGTCACATTGCGCATATCTCGTTCATGGCCAGACATCATCAGCAGAAAACCAACGGAACCCGTCATCGCATTAATAAATTGGCCAATCGCTAAAATCTGCAATAATGCGGCACCTTCTGTAAATTCCGCGCCAAATAGACTCATCAAAAATGAAGGGAAAACCAACATGGCACCAATAACGGGAAGGGCGAATAAGCCAATCAATTTAACCGACTTAATCGCCAAACTTTCTAGCTGAGCCATGTCATTATCGCGGTACAACTTAGCAAATCTCGGCGCAACAACCAAATTCACCGCTATTAATATAAAACTACTTAACATAGCCGTACGCTGTGCGACTGCAAGCTGCGCCAAAGCCTCACTACTCACATAGGCACCAGCCATGAACTGGCCAGACCACTGCACCATTTGCGACATTATGACGACTATCCACAAGGGACCACAGCTAGCAAATAACTCACGCCATGAGATGGCTGATTTCGCAACTCTAGGACGAAACACGTAAAACAGGCCAAAGCCTACTGCACCCACCGCAATAGACGATACGGCATAAGTCTTAGCCAACTCTGCTGCAGACATTTCTACAAACATATAAAGACTAAGAATAAGCAGCAAATTTACTGCAATATTTACCACAAAAATAGACGCTGATACGCGCCGAAGTCCCTGCAAGGCCATGGCAGAAATCGTCAGCGTCGACAAGCCGATTACACCTAAAGACATAAATTTTAAAACGGGTGCTAGTTCGGGCTTTGAAAAGAATACTGCAGAAAAATAAGGTGCGCCAAAATATAGAACAAACGCGCTAAATGAGCTAAGCGCCAGAATCAGTACCAAGGACTTTAACACTGTATTTACAGCTAAGTCCGGTGCGCTTCCAGCAAAACGCAAAACTGTATTATCTAATCCAGCACGCGAGAATGCAGAAATAACGGTAACAACTGAAAATGCCAGAAAATAATACCCTGACTCTGATGCCCCTAAGTGCCGCGCAATAAAAAACGTCGCAGCAAATCCACTTATCGCACCAAAAACTCGAATAACAAACGCGAATGCACTGCTAAGCAACAAATCTCGATTATCGGCATTTGCCAAAATGTTTCTTAATTTGGAGGGCAGCAAGGCAATTACTCAAAATGTAAAAGACAGGAATGATTATTTAATTACGCCATGACCTATAAGGCGAACAACTGCTTCACGCCATGTACTAGCTATAACATCGTAACCCCTATGTATTTTTGTCGTGCATAAAACAGAATAAGCAGGGCGCTTTGCCGGTGTCGGATACGCTTCTGTACTTATCGCATTTACCGTTGGTATTGCATTAATAACACCCGACTGGAATGCAGCCTCAAAGATCGCCATTGCAAATCCGTGCCAACTCACCGCCTCATCACCCGCGTAATGATAAACGCCATAATGGGCCTGCGTCCCATTATTGTTGTGCTCTGCGATGTGTATCTGCCGCGCGATGCTAATGAGGGTTTTAGCGATATCGCCTGCGTAGGTCGGGCAGCCAATCTGGTCGGCAACCACACCCAAGGTGTCACGCTCTTTGGCCAAGCGCAGCATGGTTTTCATGAAGTTATTACCGTATTCACTAAAGACCCATGCGGTACGCAATATAATGTACTTCGCTGTGTGACGCTGTACGGCAAGTTCACCATTAAGCTTGGTTTGACCGTACACGCCAGTGGGATTTGTTTGATCAGCTTCGGTATACGGTGTTTGGCTATTACCATCAAACACGTAATCGGTAGAAACATGCAGAAAGGGTATATCGAAGCGACTGCACAACTTGGCAAGCGCAGCGGGGCCCTCCTCGTTAACCCGCCTGGCCAACTCAGACTCTGACTCGGCCTTATCTACGGCAGTATAGGCCGCCGCATTGATAATGGCGGTAATGCCTTTATTGGCAATGATCTTTTCTAACACAACGGTATCGTTGATATCCGCTTCTTGACGGCTCAGCAGTGTATGAGCAATACCCTGGGCTTTGAGCTGATCTGCCAGACATTGCCCTAATTGACCATTCGCCCCCGTAACCAGTAAATGCATGTCACTCATTGCTGAAATAGCTCTGCAAAGGTGGGAGCCCTGCTGTCTTTATCAGACAGAGTGGGAGTTTCTAGCGGCCAAGTGATTGCCAGAGCCGGATCATTCCAGATTAAACTACCCTCATCGCTGGGGTCGTAATAGTCAGTGCACTTGTATTCAAAATCTGCGGTGTCGCTAAGCACCACAAAGCCGTGGGCAAAACCCGGCGGCACCCAGAATTGGCGCTTGTTCTCCTCAGACAGCAGCACACCTTCCCACTGCCCAAAGCTGGGGGAATCTTGGCGGATATCCACCGCCACGTCGTAAACCTCACCACTCACCACCCGCACCAATTTGCCTTGGGGTTTGGTTTGTTGAAAATGCAGGCCACGCAACACCCCCTTAGCGGAGCGAGAGTGATTGTCTTGTACAAATGGCAGTGTAATACCCGCCATCTCCCGATAGCGTTCCGCCTGAAAGGTTTCTAAGAAAAAACCGCGATGATCGCCAAATACCTTTGGCTCAATAATCACGCAGTTTTTTAGTTTGGTTTGGATGACATTCATAAAACAGCCACTAAGCTAGTTCATTTTCAAGGTAAGGTCTACTCTTAACTACTCTATCTATTTCAACCAACGTTTCCAAAAATTCTCTCATGTACTTAAGAGGCAGCATATTAGGCCCATCACTAAGGGCAACCGCGGGATCCGGGTGTGTTTCGATGAAAACACCATCTACACCAGCGGCAACCGCCGCTCGAGCGAGAACGGGCACCATTTCACGTTGTCCACCCGATGTCGCTCCAAGCCCGCCAGGCTGCTGAACAGAATGAGTTGCATCGAAAACAATCTTACAACCAGTATTTCGCATGAGGGCCAAGCCTCTCATATCGGATACCAAGGTGTTATACCCAAAGCAAGTTCCACGATCACACAACCAAATATCTGAATTTCCTACTTCAATACATTTCTTAACTACTTGCTCCATATCCCACGGAGCTTGAAACTGCCCCTTCTTTATATTCACTGGCTTACCAGTGCGCGCCACCTTCTGAATAAAATTTGTCTGCCTAACAAGAAAAGCCGGTGTTTGTAAAACATCGACAACGTCAGCAACTTCATCAATTGGAGTATCCTCATGCACATCTGTCAAAACACGTAATCCAAGCTCATTTTTAACCTTTGCCAGGATGTTTAAACCCTTCTCTATTCCGGGGCCACGATAACTAGCCGTTGAACTCCGATTAGCTTTGTCAAAGCTTGCTTTAAATATATACTCAATCCCGAGAGCCGAAGTAATACCTTTCATTTCATTAGCGACACGCATCACCAACTCTTCGCTCTCAATAACACAAGGGCCCGCAATTATAAACATAGAGATATCCCAATTTTATATTTCAAATAATCTATCTAATTATTATCTACTCAGAAAAAACCATATTCTTTTACAAGGTGATCTACATCTTTCCCATTAGAGATATCAACCAGTATCTGTTTCTCGTTAGAGATCCTTAGAAAAATCTCCGCCATTATCTTCTTCTCAGCTCGTTTCGGAAGTACGACAACCCCCTCTGCATCACCAAAAACTAAATCTTCTGGGGAAACATAAACCCCTTCTATACAAATTTTCTTATTCATCGAATCCATCGTCGCCCTTTTCCTCACATCCTGACAAGTAAAGCCCTTTGAGAAAACCGGCAAACCCAATTGCCTAACCTCTCGCGAGTCACGAGTATTACCACTTATAACAACCCCGGCGGCGCCCGATCTTATTGCCAAATTGGCATTTAGCTCGCCAAAATAGGCGAATTCACCAACCTCATTTTCAACAAGGATAATATCATTAGGTATAACTGTGTCATAAGAATGTAGGGCGTTATAAATCCCCTTAAAATCCTCGCCGTCACGAAGTTCACGAAGCTTTAACGTTTTAGCTCTACCAAAGATTTTCGCATCCATAAAATTAGGAGAAAGATTTTTAATAATCTGAGCAGGAAATCCGATATCATCCAAAATATCAGACAACATGCTACTAGTTAGATGACTTTTAATATTTTCCAGTAGCTTCCGATTCTTCTCTCTCATACCAGCCGCAATCAAATTTGCTAGTTCAAAATCTGCCGGCCAATTTACGTCTATTGCTTCGAGTGGCGATGCCTCAAGGAGCTTTGGATTGTCTCCAATTCTGCGTTGAGTTTTTAGTGCTGCAGCCCTCTTTACTATATACAATCCCATCGTTTCTATAATTGTGCTCGGAAGATCGATACTATTTGGTATTTTTTCTATAGAGTAGTTAGGCCTCGAATCGGACCACGTGTAGAGCTTCTCATTTTTTACGAGCAATGCCGAATCGTAGTCCAACGCAGGGTCAGTTAATACATCAACACCCGCTTTTAAAGTATCTATTGATATAAAAGGACTAGTACATAACACTTGTAGGTAAACATCAGCTTCGACTTGATTTACCTCGTTCAGAAAAAGTCGATTCCCATCTGTTGAGTTATTCGCATACTGCGGATCTCGGAATAGAATTTTGCACCCCGATTCCTCTGCGATACTAACCAATGCCTCCGACTCAGTGTCCAAATACACTTCGTCTATAAATTCGCATAACATTAGTTTTTCGATGGTATGCATAAAAAGCGGCTTGCCATCAAGAAGCTTTACATTCTTACTCTCAACTCTTGAGCTAGACCCTTTTGCAGGGACGAAAGCGACAACCTTCATTTTAGACTCCTATTCAAATTATGATAGATACCAAAATTACCTGACTCAAAACTAACGACAAGAGAGTTCACGCCGCTTTCCGCCATATATTGATCAGCTTCCCCGCAACGAATATCGCCACCGACAACCTTTGGCTTGCTCGTCATAATTTTATTGGCAACGATGTCACGGTATTCAGGAAAATCTCTAGCTGCCATTTCTCTCTTCAGATCACCATCGGTAATCACGCCAGCCAATCCTTCGTCACTAACAACACAACAAACCCCTGCCTTGCACTTCATTAAGGCTGAAATAATTTCAGTAAAAGCGGCATCAGATGAAATTTTTGGTGCTATTTCAGCGTGCTCTCCCACGGTAGACAAAAGTTTTCTTCCCAGTGCGCCACCAGGATGAAAGCGCGCAAAATTCTCTTGCTTAAATCCTCTGCATTCCATCAATACCACTGCTAAAGCATCTCCTACCGCGAGAGCAGCAGTTGTTGAAGAGGTTGGAGCAAGTTGAAGCGGGCAGGCTTCGGCTTGGACGCCTACATCAAGATGATAATCAGAATACTTGGCAAGCGTCGATTCTGGGCGGCCCGTCATAGATATAAGCGTATTTCCATTATCTTTCAGAAAAGGTATTAGTTTTAAAATTTCTTCGGTTTCACCGGAGTTAGAAATCGCAAGAAATAGGTCTGAGGGTTGCACCATCCCAAGATCGCCGTGAAAAGCTTCCCCAGGATGCATAAAAAGCGCAGGGGTGCCGGTACTTACTAATGTTGCAAAAATTTTCCTGCCAATATGCCCGGACTTCCCCATGCCACAAACAACTAGCCTACCTGGGCTACCTAATATCTGAGAAACCGCGCCACTAAATTGTTCATCCAGTCTTGATGAAACGTAGTTAAGGGCTTCAGACTCAAGCTGTATAACCCTCCGAGCTACTTGCAACAAATCGCTATCTTTCATACTTCAAATTCGTCCTTTAAACTTCCCGAAATAGTAATTTTTGTCGAGCTGCGGGTGAAAGCTCAATGTCGACGAACAATTTAACGCGCTTGTTTCGCTCGCTATATTCGGCAACTCAAATTCATCATTTCCACATTTAATTAAACATACTCTTTGACCATATAAAATCGCCTCAAAAACTGCCGTGCTATTAAACCCTACGCAAAGATGAAATCTAGTCTCTGCAAGGAAACTCTGTAAAGAACCACTGATATTTAGAATTGATAATTTACCGATAGAGTCCAAGAATTCGGAGATAAAGCCTACCGAGTTTGGATGAGCGCGAACTACAAGCTCGCCTGCGTAATTGTTGACGAAATCCGCAAGCACTTCTAGCACTTCTCTTTTATAGCTCGATCTAGGCAGCATCAACACCAACGCTTCAGAAGAATCGCAACCCTCACCAAGCTCTACATCGCAATAACTAGGATAACCATAGACCTCCACGCCAACGCCACGCGGCAAGTACTTGCCAACCTGCTCCTTTGTATATTCTCCCCACGCCAGTAGCGTTTCAGCGCAAACATTTTCATAATTTATCACATCCACCGGAGGATCATTTAGGTACTCGAAGTACATCCCGTGCTGTAGTGATTGAGTCTTCACACCCCTCTTTCTGAAATAATAAGACAAAAACGACTCTATTCTATAAGAGCTATTGAAAGCAACGTACTCTCCAGCTTCAATTGATATCTTTTCTAGACGCTTTATTACCGATACCGCGAAAATAACATGAGCAAACAGCACAGGGCGGAATATAAGAAATCTATTATTCGCGATAATTCTAAACAGAGATATCAAGGAACTTAAAGAAAATCGAGTTAAATTTTTCTCTTTTTCTAAAAAAACAACATCGCATTCATCGCGATTTATGTACCGCTCCAATAGCTTTAAGTAATCCGCTCTTGGGGAAGAGTGGGTAATAAGCTTCTTATTAGACTTATAGTTAAGCAATGGAATTTTCGGTCTAAAGACAAGCAAGCCCAAAATAAAGATGGGTTTTCTGGCCCAATGGCTCCAAACGTAAGTAGCAAGATATGAGCCGAGAACCATGTCTAGAGGGTAATCGTTAAGAACAATACCCTCCAACGATTTCTTCATACTCTTATAATGCAAAAATTTTTTACCTTTCATTGCGCCCTCTTAGACAAATTTCAGTTTGGTCTTCGCTACCATGTGAGATTATTCTCTTTTATTTCCAAACACCTAGCGTATTAATACCAAGTCTTTTCTTGACAAAATAGACCGCCAATAGATTCTGTGTTGCAACGCCTAGAGCTGCCCCAATTGCCGCGCCTAGGGCGCCATATAGTGTGGTCAAAATCCATGCAGCCAAAATGGATAAGACACCGGAAGCTATAGTTATATTTCTCATATCTCGCTCATGCCCAGTCATCATCAACAAAAATGTGACGCAGCCAGTTACCACATTAAAAAATTGCCCTACGGCCATAATTTGCAAAAACAACACCCCTTCGCCAAATCCACTCCCAAATAAATTAATTAATACTTCAGGGAACAGCAACATAAGCGCAATAATCGGAGCAGACAGACAAAACGTCAATTTAACCGACTTGATTGTTAGCTCTTGAAGCTCCGAGTAGGCACCCTTCCTGTAAAATTCCGCCAGTTTTGGCGCCACTACACGACTTACTGCAACAAGAATAAAACTAGGTAAAAGCGCAGTACGCTGAGCTACCGCCAACTGTGCAACATCTTCGGCTGGCAACAAAATGCCTGCGATAAACTGCCCGGACCATAAAACCATCTGGGCCATAACAACTACACCCCACAATGGAAGGCAGCTAGCACGGATATCTGAGCTTAATACGTTATTTTCTGACTGAGCCGGTATATATCTGAAAAACAGCAGCAACCCCAATAACGCTGTAGTAATTGTCGAGGCGGAGTAATACCAAGAGTACTCCTCCGCCGAGCCACTACCAAACACGTATATTGCGAGCAGTAGAAACAGGTTTGCCGCAATATTTAAAACAAAAATTGACCAAGACACCCGCCTAATACCTTGCAAGGCACTGGAAATTATGGTCAAAATTGCCAGCCCCGCTACCCCTGGCGCGACTGCCTGTAAAACACCAACCAAATTTGGCTTATCAAATAACCAAAGTGATAAAAAATTAGCCAGTGAATAAGTTAGTAATGCAGCAAAAATACTAATAATAGCAACTACCGATACCGTTCTTTTTATAATAGAAGCAGCATTTTCTGGATATGCACCAACGAACCGCAAGACGGTGTTATCCAGCCCACATCTTGTTATGGCAGCCAATACGGAAAGTATCGAAAATCCCAAAAAATAATACCCGGAGCCCTCGGCACCAAGCTGCCTAGTTATGACAATTGCGACAATGAAAGCAGAACCGGCACCCAATACCCTTACAAATAACGCTATCACGCTATCTGCCAATAGGTCTCTATAAGATGGATCTTTTATTAACCGCTGCAAAAACTTCAAGATACAACCCTATTTTGCGCCGATATAGTCGAAGCAGCGAACCCGCAGCTCTCCGCATGGGCTTGCAAGAGGACTAACTCAAAGTCTAACACCCTCAAGGCTGACAGCATGGAATCTGTCCTCATTTCTACTGATACCCTTCAGCAACACGCAGCAGATATTGACCGTAGCCGGTTTTCTTTAGAAGCTCGCCCTGTTTTATCAATTCATCAGCGCTCACCCAGCCCTGACGATAAGCAATCTCTTCTAAACAGGCGACTTTGAGGCCTTGACGATGCTCAACCGTTTGCACAAATTGGCCGGCATCAATCAGTGAGTCGTGGGTGCCGGTATCTAGCCAAGCGAAGCCTCGGCCCAGTACTTCTACACTCAAATCGCCGCGCTTAAGATAGGCGAGATTAACATCAGTGATTTCTAACTCACCTCTGGAGGAAGGTTTGATGCTGCGAGCAATGTCCACCACGTCATTATCGTAAAAATACAAGCCGGTCACCGCATAAGCCGACTTTGGCTTGGCGGGCTTTTCTTCAATACTGATGGCCTTGCCAGCTTCGTCAAACTCCACCACCCCAAAACGCTCGGGATCCGTTACGTGGTAGCCAAATACCGTGGCTCCGCTGTCTTTACTCACAGCACTTTTTAGATTGTCGGAAAAATGCTGACCGTAGAAGATATTGTCGCCCAGCACCAAGCTCACATTGTCTTGACCTATAAAGTCGGCACCAATCGTAAAGGCCTGCGCCAAGCCGTCGGGACTCGGCTGTTCTTCATAGCAAATGTTAATGCCAAACTGACTACCGTCACCGAGTAAGCGTTGAAAGCCCGGTAAATCTGTAGGAGTAGAGATGACCAAAATATCGCGGATGCCTGACAACATCAGCACCGACAAGGGATAGTAAATCATAGGTTTGTCGTAAATAGGCAGCAGCTGCTTGGAGATCCCCATGGTAATGGGATGCAAGCGGGTGCCTGAGCCACCCGCGAGGATAATGCCTTTGTATTTTGTGCTCATTGCCATTCCTTTGTTTGGCGAGATAAATTTAGATTAGCCTGACGTCGGAGGTCTGACGCTGGACGGGAGATGTGAGACGCTAAGCTGATCGTTCACCACCGGCTAGCCCTTACTTCAGACATCCGACGCCAGACTTCAGACCACCCCTTTATCACCAATCCGATCCAATTTGTAATCCCCTGACAACACCCGCTGCCACCATTGAGGATTATCAAGATACCACTGCACGGTTTTACGAATCCCTGACTCAAAGGTTTCTTGTGGCGTCCAGCCCAGCTCACGCTGAATCTTGCTCGCGTCGATGGCATAGCGCGCGTCGTGCCCTGGGCGGTCTTTAACAAAGCTAATCAAGTCTTTAAAACCCTTGCCGTTTGCACGGGAGTTCGCATTCTCTGGCGCTAGCTCCTCGAGTAACTCACAGATTGTTTCCACCACCTCGATATTGCGTTTCTCGTTGTGGCCGCCGATATTGTAAGTCTCGCCCAACCCACCCTCGGTCACCACCTTGAACAGTGCGCGGGCGTGGTCTTCTACATAGAGCCAATCACGAATCTGGCTGCCATCACCATAGACTGGCAGGGGCTTGCCGTGCAGCGCATTGAGAATAATGTGGGGCACTAGCTTTTCTGGAAAATGATAGGGGCCGTAATTGTTGGAACAATTGGTGACGATAATCGGCAGACCAAAGGTGCGCCCCCACGCTCTCACTAAGTGATCGGAGCTTGCCTTGCTCGCCGAGTAAGGCGAACTGGGTTCGTATGAGGTGGTTTCGGTAAAGAGATCGGTCGTGCCGTGCAGATCGCCATACACTTCATCGGTGGAGATGTGATGAAAACGAAAAGCCGCTTTTTTATCGCCCTCCAGCCCCTGCCAATAGCAACGTGCGGCCTCAAGCATATTGTAGGTGCCAACAATATTGGTTTGAATAAACGCACCGGGGCCATCAATGGAGCGGTCAACATGGCTTTCTGCCGCCAAGTGCATAATCAGGTCAGGCTGGTGTTCGGTGAACACCGCACTCAAAGCAGCAAAATCACAGATATCGACCTGCGCAAACACGTAGCGTCCCGTCTCGTCGGCGCCAGGAATAGATTCCAAATTACCGGCATAGGTTAATACATCAACATTGACCACCGACGCATCAGTGTCTGCCAAAATGTGCCGCACTACCGCGCTGCCGATAAAGCCGGCACCGCCAGTGATCAAAATTTTCATTTTCTTTTCCGCTTTTCATTTAAAATTATCGGCACCAACTTATAGGCATCAACTATATATCGGGATGCCAAACGTCTTGGCTCTGACATAATTCGATGAAGCCACTCCAATTTTAGATTCTGAAGCCACACTGGAGCACGCGCGACTTTACCTGAAAGAAATAAAATAGAAGCACCAACACAAAGACCAACTCCAACAGCCCCACCTTTCTGAAAAACCAGATGAGCAAGAATTTCCTGCCGAGGGCAACCAACTGCAAAGAAGATAAGGTCGGCAGGTTTCTCCGATATAAAATCCAAACAGTTCTCAACCAGCCGAGGACTATCTATAAAGCCAAAAGGCGGGCTATGATGCTGAATAATAATATTAGGAAATTTTTCCCCAAGTATTTCCATTTCTTCACAAGTAGAACCAATGACAGTCACTCTCATCTTAAGCTCATTAGCCCTTTCAAAGAGATCTTTTGTTAAATCACTTCCTGGAATAGCTTCTTTTATATTGACGCTGAAGAACGAAAGTATAGGCTGCAAAACCTTGCTATCACATACTCGGAAAGAAGCATCCGCGTATGCAGCCCTAAGTTCAGGGGAGTGATTAATTTGAACTACATGATTTACATTAGGAGTCACAACATAAGAAAAGCTAGCCATAGAGTTGGATAAAATAGAAGTGAGCAGCTCTGTCTTATCCCCTAAATAAAAATCTATACCGAAAGCACGATTAACTCTCATGTCTGAAATTTTCCTTTAAGCCGGCGAAGGCACCTCGAATACCAGCTAACGCAACGGATGGGTGAATCAACTCTTGGGAAAGGGTTATCAACGACAATATAGCAGCGGAGAGTAACGCAAACCTGGCACCGTAGAATTTTTTATTGAACATAATCGCGGCACGGTTCCTGTAGAAATGATAAAAGGCGCCACGCCCCCCTGAACTCATGGAGCCGTGGTGATAGATAATGCTATTATCCGCTACAGCAATATAAAAACCTTTTTCCCTAGCTCTGAATTGCCAGTCTATTTCTTCAGAATACATAAAATACGACTCATCCATAAAGCCAACCTCATCCAGCAACTTTCGAGAGAAAGCCATACTGCAACCCATTATGTAATCTGGGAGACCAATCGCCCCTAGGCCACTTAGCGACTTACCTTTTCCTAAGAGTCTAGCTTTTCCAAGCAAAGGATAAAGCAAGCCACCACCAAAGCACTCCAAAGTGTCGTCCTTGCTACTCAGCACGACTGACCCACATATAGCTTTACTGTCCTCAGCAAGGACATCTAAAAGAGGCCCAAATGCATCTTCTTTTACATATGCATCATTATTAAAAAGCCAAAAATTCTCCACAGAATGGAATCGTTCAAGTACCTTTCGCAAGCCAAAATTATTACCACCCGCATAACCCGAGTTCTCAGAATTTTTAACAAGCATTATTGAGTTTGTATCATTTCGCTTACTCTGAAGCCATTCAGTTAAAACATCCATTGAACCATCTGGAGAACAATTGTCGACCACACAAACCAAGTCAATATCTGGACACCCCCCCAGAATCGAGTTGACGCACTCAATCGTTTCCTTGGCTGCACACCAATTTAGTACTATAACAACATTCATATGAAGCCTTCTCAATGAATCGCGCCTTATCAAAAAGACAAGGACAACAGGCCCTCAGCTACAGTGTCAGGGATAACATAGACATTATTGACCTGTTCAATACCCTCTAACTCAATCATTCGAGTGTCAGCAACATTCATCAAACTAAACACTTGAACGCCATTAAAATCACAGCTCGCCGACAATGCCCCCAGATAACGCTTTCGAATAGCAGACATTCCAGCGTAGAAAATGCCTTCAACTTCATCAAGCGCCGCACCCCTCCCCCATGCAGCCGTGGCTATTGAGCGAACAAAATTCCATTGTTGGTTATAAACATTGATAGCACATTTACCACTATCAAATACCCAATACTCGTTACCCACAACAGTAACTGTATGAGGAGCATGAAGACTTAAGCCAATTCGCTTTCCGTCCCGCAATCGGACAACGCCACCATTGCCTTGACTTTTAATCAGCTTTGCTGCGACCCTCTTAACGAACTGCTTACCGTTGACATGATGAACAAGACAATACAATTCCCCATCCAGCCCTTTGAAGACCTGGTTGCAATGGAATTTATCTATGGCTTCCTCAGCAATACCTCCACCAATCCCACAGAGTGACCTAAGCTGAACTCGTGCTTTAACCAAAAGACTCTCTGCATCCAAAGCGATAACTTCGTCACTTCCTGTATTTGAAATCCAAAGGCGCCTATCAATTACGTCCATTTCATGTACATCAAGGAGATCCGCCACATCAATCTCCCCCACTTCTTTAGACATGGGGTCTATCGCATACAAATCCTTTCCCGATGAAAAAAACCATTGCCTCTCCGACCAAGCAAAAGAGCTAATTCCAAGCTCACCAAACTGATCGAAATAGGGAATATTTTGAGCATGCCCATCTAAGCTCAACAATTGAACTGACTTAATAGCCTTTCTTGAACCGGACCGGTCAGCGACGTTTGCGCTCATAGACCCTAAAATTAGCAATTTCATAAACTTCCCTCTTTGTAATGCCTTTTTATGAAAGCAATCGTTCCCATCAGCAACTTACCCGCTTCGAGTAACATATTTACGGCCCTCCTCAAAACTTGTAACCCCTCCCATGGAAAATATGACAACCGAGCGGTTGGATCTTACAAATTCCGCATTTTTATTACATTTTTACAACTATTACACCGCACTAACACACCCTTGAACTATTATCCAACCCCTTTGTGGGCCCGAACACTTAGTCAACTCCACATGCTCTACAGTAAGCTATTGCGAAAATCAAAAACATTACTGGCATTACCGTATAAATTGATAACGTTAGCATTGTTACTCCGCATGCAATTATAGATAGCGCGAAATAAGACAATTCTCTCTTTAACTCTCCATATTGAACAACTTTAAAACTTATAGTTGAAAATATTTTCCACAAAAAAACAAAAAATAAAACTAACGAAGGAACGCCGGACTCCAGCACAACACTTAAGTATCTATTGTCTATGGTGCTCGCATTTTCTTCGTAGATAAATACCGATCCAGAAACAGACTCTCCCACGTCGAAAAGAATCTCTCCAAGACTAATACCAGGCCCATAACCAAAAAGCGGCGACTCCTGAATGGCTAGAATGCCATTAATAACTTGAGCGTATCTCGCATCGCTATATGCCACCTCGCTCCCGCTTAAATATAGGTTATATGCCATAAAAGCGAAGCCTATAGCCCCCAGCAACACTAAATATCTCTGCCTCCCGACTTTGATTTTTTTGTATATCCAATAAACTAACCAAGCAAATATGGTCACTAACGACGTTCTGCACTGAGCCATAAGAAGAACAATTAATGTCAAAAAAACAGCCGCCGAAGAAAATATTAGACGCACTGAAGTTGCCGTACGAAAGTAATAATTTATATACAACAATACGATTGGAAGAAGAATCAGCAAATACTGAGAGAGCACTAGTGCATGCTCAAAAGTGCCTTGCACCCTGTATAAATTGTTCCGAAATGAACCGCTTATGGCACCCAACGCAGCTCGCGACTCACCGGTTACAAATGGAGTAAACAGAAACTCTCCTTTCATGAACTCAAAAATCGCGATACACAAAACAAAAAAGACAGAAATGCTCAGCCAGCCCAGAACCTTTTTTCTAGCTCGATGACTATCAACAAATAACAGTACCACTATAAAAAGAACATAGTTGGAAAGAAATTCATAAATCCAATATGGAAATGACTCCATACCACCAACAAATACCACTGCCATGAAACGCCATATGAAGAATGCAGTGATGCTATAGGCCACTATTTTATTTTTCTTTAAAACGGAAAGCCTTTGCGCATTTACCCCTCCACTTAAATATGCCAAAAGCGATATAAGCACTATTAAAGCCAACAGCACTCTCTCAGGATTAATACCAACTTTTTCAGTAATACGAATATCTATAAAAAAGGGCCACAGGGAAAAAAATAAGACGTAGAGGCATATTAGCGAAACAATAACCTTGCTCACGCTGTATTTCACACTGGAGGAAGAATCGCTACGATGCATCATAAAGAGAGATAATTAGCCTCTGAAAGCTTTGCGTTGTTAAAAAGGAGCGCTTTATTAACCAAGAGAAAAATATAAGAATCGAACTCAATGGCTCGCCAAGCAAACGTAATAGAAACCTTTGCTTTTTAACGATGACACTAGAGTTTATGATGCTCCGCTCAAACATAGAAACAAGCCACAAGCGGGGTCCTAGTATGCGGCCTTGTTAGCGAATCCGCTAACTAAGGTAAGAAAGATTATCTTCAAATCCAGCCATACCGACCAATTCCGTATATAAAATAGGTCAAACTCAATCCGCTTTTGCATTTTTTCGAGGGTATCAGTCTCGCCACGCCAACCATTCACCTGTGCCCAACCTGTAATGCCGGGCTTGACCAAATGACGTTGCATGTAGCCACTGATTTGATCGCGGTATAACTCATTATGAGCAACCGCATGGGGGCGAGGACCAACAATACTCATCTTGCCTTGTAATACATTAATAAACTGAGGAAGCTCATCAAGTGAGGTTTTTCTGATAAATGCGCCGACTTTGGTAATGCGCGCATCGCCCTTTTTGGCTTGCACGACTACATCGCCATTGTCGCAGGTGGTCATAGAGCGGAACTTCCACACCATGATTTCTTCACCGTTAATACCGTAACGGCGCTGCTTAAAAATGACGGGGCCTTTAGAGGTGACCTTAACCGCCGCTGCAATGAATAACATGGGTATGGCGATGAGGCATAAAATGATTGAGCTGAGTACGACGTCTTCTATGCGTTTTACCACGGCATCGAAAGAGTCAAAGGGGGTGTCGTAGACACTGACTACCGGCAAGCCGCCAATTTCTCTGCTGCGGGCATTTAACATTTTGAAGGTGAATACGTCTGGCACGATGTGTACGCAACAAGAGCTGTTAGCTAAGAATTCAACCAGCTCTTTAATGGTTTCTTCTTCTCGCATCGGTAGGGCGATATAAATATCATCGAACTCCCCCGCTCTCGCTTGTTCTTTTAAGAATTCGATATCGCCAAGTATTTGGAGCTTTTCACCCTCTAGCGGTCTGCCGCCTACGGTGACGCGGTTGTCATAAAAACCGGCAATGTCCATGCCCATCCACGGGCTTTGCAGAATGCTTCTTGCCAAAGTCAGCCCCGGCTCTTTTGCACCCACAATGGCGACCTTGCGGGTATTTACGCCGGTGCGGCGCATTTCTCTGAGAATAATACGGGCAGACACGCGATAAAAACTGATAGCGACTGGCACGGCTACAGACCACGCGACCATAACGCCTCCGCCGTAAGACTCATTTAACTCAAACAAGAATACGACGGTTAACAGAGCACCAAGCACAATCAACCACGTTAGGAAGACAGTTTTAACTTCTTGAAAGATAGATTGGCCGCGCCAGGAAAAGTACAGGCCGTTTTTATGGGCAAGAATGTGGTAACAGAGAGAGCTGACGAATGCCGCAACTTGGTAGCACACTTCCCAGTTGTGGCCCGCTAGGTTGACCAGTACTGTCAACAAGCCCCAAATAAGCAATACATCGGCAAGTTGATGCATACCGATTAGCATCGAGTGATGCTGTTTTATAAAACCACCAGACTGTATGGTATTGCTTACGTTTAATCGTTCTGTGTTCACAGCAACTCCCTCGCCTAGGAATTCAGTTCTACATTTAAAGAAAGCAGGCAATCCATTGACGACTTTCAAGAGCTTCTTTTATTACAAGCGCCTAGAGCTCACCTCTAAAGGCCTGAAATCATATATCAGGGGCATTAAAGTTTAGTTGCAATTTGGAGTTTTGCACTAAATTTGTACTGCCGCTCTGATTGAGCGCGCAATTTTGCGCCAATTAAGAGCAGAATCCAAGGGTAAATCCATGTAATTACTACGCTTTCAGGCTTAACTTACGATTTATGCCTGCATTTTGTTCAGATTTAATGCTACGCGCAAAATATTACGCTTGTAGCATGGTAGCGCAGCAATCCTGAGCGCAGTGGCCACGGCATTTGAATAGCAATTAGTGGGCCAAGCTTGTGCCGTCGTCCTTGATGGTGGCCAGCAAATGGCCATGGTACTACTGCTCGCTTTTCTAATAACACCCCTATTTAAGGGGGATGCGCGGACTTTTATTAGTCTGTCTTTTTATTGTTTGGTTCGTGTGGTCTCTTATTTATGTGGCTTGCGTGGTACTGGCCTGGGGTAGTTGGTAATTAAAGGCTATCGTTTGGGTTTAGACGGATGTCTGAGGTCGGAAGTAAAGGTATTCGCTGGCGCTCACACTGGATCCCCGATCGGGGTCGGGGATGACGTGGTGTTGAAGGGTCGGGGATGACGTAACTTTAAGGTCGCGGGGATGACGTGGTGTGGTGGTGCCATCCTCAACGTTCCCAACCCGTCATCCTCAACTTGATTGAGGATCCATAGCCTTTGGGCCTTGAACCACGCTGCAATATACCTTGGCTGCGTCTTACGTCAGATGTCTGGCGTCTGACGCTAACGGCATTCGCTGTCGCTCATCTGGATCCCCGATCGGGGTCGAGTACGTCGCTTGTCTAATTTGAATGTGTTTCTGCAACTACGGGTTTCGCCCAGCTGGGCGACCCAGTTCTTTTTCACAAAAAAAAGAAGTGGGCAAGAAAATTCGCCCCCAATCGCTCACCCTACGGGTACCTGAACATCTCAACCCCTGAACGGGCGCTGCGCAACTCGGCTGCGCCTCAGACAGTGCTCGCTTAAAAGCCCCCGCTCAGGGGCCGGGATGTCCAGTGAGCTCAAAGGGGGTGCCACCGCACTTGCATCGGGGCCATTAGGTCTGGCGTCGGAAGCAAAGGCATTCGCTGGTGTTGTATGGATCCCCGATCGGGGTCGGGGATGACGGGTAATAAAGTTCGGGGATGACGTGGTGCGGAAAGGGTCGGGGGATGACGATATTTAAGGGGCTCGGATGATGTGGTTTTAGGAGACCGCAGCACGTGTATCGGGGCCAGGTCGTTGATTTATGATTCTGAAGCGAACCTGGTCTGACGGTCAGCGTTTTTCCTTTTTGGCCTTTTGCAGCTCATCCTGCATGATCTTATAGCGTCGCTTGGCTGTCGCCATAGCTTTGCGATCCACACCGTTTGTGGTTTTCGTAAAGGCTGACAACACCCAAATATCGTTATTGAATTTAGCGACATAGACGGTGCGGTACGCGGGCCTGCCGTTAATTTTCAGCTCTAACGCCCCCTTCCCTACCGACTGGGTGAGGCTTTCCACCTCTTGAAAAGGCGAGTCGCCCTGGGCCATAGCACGGAGCGACAACATAAAATCTCTGGCCACATTTTCAGGTAGTGCCTGAAACTCTTTCAGCGCTTGTTTATTGACGAAACGCAGAGATTTCATAAACCCTTCCGTTAAGCCGCTGTCCGCACGTCAACGGACAAGCGGTGATTCTCATACTTCGGAGCCAAGGTATAGCCCAAACGGGCCAACATCCTGACAAGCAAGTCAACCTTGAACTTGTCCAGTTTGCCGCTCTTCAAGTAGCTGACGCGGGGCTGGCTGATTCCCAGCCGCGCAGCGGCTTCCTCTTGACTCCATTCGTTGTCGTCAATAATGTTGCGCAGTGCAATCATCATCAGGGCCCGAGTTTCCAGCTCTCGCGCCTCGTCTGGCCCAGCGGCAACGACTTCAAACATATTGTCGAACTTGATGGATGACATTCGTATTTCCTCCACGCGATATATCAGCATTGATATAATACCTCTTTCGCACAATATATCAACATTGATATACATTCGCGAATATCATCCGCGGGGTTTCCAGGCCCCCTCTTTATCAATGGCAGTACCCAGGGGATCGGCGGTGCTTTTGCCATCGACAGGAAAATAGTGCTCATTCTGCCGACTTGGCGGTCTGGTTTTGGTGGTCGTCGAGCTTGGGGTGTTTCTGCAAGTACAGGTTTCGCCCAGCTGGGCGACCCAGTTCTTTTTCGCGAAAAAAAGAACTGGGCAAGAAAATTCGCCCCCAATCGCTCACCCTACGGGTACCTGAACCTCTCAACCCTGAACGGGCAATTCGCTTGGGGGCCGTCGGACGTCGGGGGTTTGATGTCTGATGCTAAAGGCATTCGCTTAGGCTAATCTGGATCCCCGATCGGGGTCGGGGATGACGTAGTGTTGAAGGGTCGGGGATGACGTAGTGTTGAAGGGTCGGGGATGACGTAACTTTATGGTCGCGGGGATGACGTGGTTTTGGGGGTCGGGAATGACGGATATTAAAGGATGGGATGGCGTGGCTTTGAGGTCGCGGGGATGACGTGGTGTGGTGATGTCATCCTCAACGTTCCCAATCCGTCATCCTCAACTTGATTGAGGATCCATAGCCTATGGGCCTTGAACCAAGCTGCAATGTACCTTGGCTGCATCGTACGTCAGATGTCGGGTGTCTGACGTCGGAAGCAAAGGCATTCGCTGGCGCTCACACTGTGGATCCCCGATCGGGGTCGGGGATGACGTAGCTTTAAGGTCGCGGGGATGACGAGTAATAAAGCCCGGTGATGACGAGTAATAAAGGTCGGGGATGACGTGGCTTTGAGGGGTCGGGGATCCTGGATATATAAACGCCAGACATGATGTGGTTTTGAAGGTCGGGGTGGCGTGGTGTGGTGGTGTCATACTCAATGTACCCCCGCCGTCATCCTCAACTCGATTGAGGATCCATAGCCCTCGGGCTTTGAACCACGCTGAAATATACCGTGGCTGCGTCAGACGTCAGATGTTGGGTGTCTGACGTCGGAAGCAAAGGCATTCGCTACTGTTTAGACGGACGTCTGACGTCGGAAGCAAAAGCATTCGCTGCCGCTCACACTGGATGATGTTGGGTGTCGCAAAGGCATTCGCTGCCGCTCACACTGGATCCCCGATCGGGGTCGGGGATGACGAGTAGTAAAGTTCGGGGATGACGTGGTTTTGAGGGGCCTTGATGACTGATATTAAAGGACTGAGATGACGTAGTTTTGAAGGCCGAGGCTCGCATCATTAGGGTTGGGGTGACGTTCTTGGAAGTTTGGTGTCTAGCCCTTCCTTTATAAAGGCTACAGTTTTATGAATTTTTGGGTAGCCGCTGCTTTTTTTAAACAAACAGTGGTATTTTGCGCGCTTATGTGGGCGCTTTGGCTCGGTTTGTGCTTGACTGCACAAAAACAGCACTGGTGTGACGGAGGCAAGGCCGATATGATTGCGTCTTTGTGTAATAAGCGGATCTTGATTATATAATTTTAGGCACGACAAGGGATTTAAGTGTACGTCAAAGGGAAACAATTCAAGTTTGTCGCTATAATAGTGCACCGACCACATTCGTATCTTTGTGTGCTTAGCGCTACCCATCTTAAATTTATTAATTCATACCTTAGTAATGCATATGCAATATAAGGTTATAAACATCGCAGCAACGGACTTTTCTGCATGAATATTTTGAAAGTAACTCTTTTGACGGCTCTGGTTGTCGGTACCTCTGCCTGTACTATTGTGCCCGGCAGCAATATGAGTTCAATTAACTCTCGATGGTTTGACGACACGCCTGAAGATTACACGCCGGCCACTATTAACACTAAATTCATCCCTATTAATGCGACGGTATTGAGCCATTTAAATACTGCAACGCCGATTAGTGCCTCTCCTAATTTAGCGTTACAACAAGCGCTCGCTGACTATGAATACCGTATTGGCCCCAGCGATGTATTAACCATTATTGTTTGGGAGCATCCAGAGCTGACGATTCCAGCTGGGTCTTTTAGAACAGCAGCAGAGGGCGGAAACGAAGTTAAAGCTGACGGCACTGTGTTTTATCCCTACGCCGGCAATATTTCCGTAGCAGGCTTAACCACCAACGAGGTTAAAACCCTACTGGAAAATAGCCTAAGCTCTGTTATTAAAAAACCACAAATAGATGTACGGGTAGCCTCTTTTAACAGCCAAAGAGTATATGTTACTGGTTCAGTTAGGCAGCCCGGCATTGTACCTATTTCGTCCACACCACTGACCCTTGTTGACGCCATTGAGCGGCTTGGCGGCCTTAACGACGCGGCCGCTTGGGGCACGGTAACGCTTACTCGCAACGGCGTAGCGAGCAATATTTCTTTACGGTCTTTATACGAAGATGGCCGCTGGGCGGAAAACTTACTGCTACAAGACGGTGATTTAATTCATGTACCACGCAATGATGCAGAGAAGATTTTTGTACTCGGCGAAGTAAATCGACCGCTTAGCTTACGCATGTCTAGAAATGGCACAAGTTTGGCTGAAGCCCTAGCAGAGGCCAACGGCATTAATGAAAACCGCGCAGATGGCCGCGGTGTTTATGTGTTGCGCAATACCGGCATTACTAAAGACGCCGATGGCCTACCGGTTTACCAAGCAACTATTTATAACTTAAATGCGGCATCTGCGGTGGGCTTTATGCTGGCCGATAAATTCCCGCTTGAAGCCCGCGATATTGTGTATGTTTCCCCTGCGCCAATCACTCGTTGGAACCGCTTTTTAAGTCAGTTGCTGCCATCGATTATCGCCACCGACACTCTTGGTGATGTCGAAAACAATTAAACTTGATTAGCAGAGCCCGATATATACATATGTTCCGGCAGCTACACTATTAAGCCCATTACTTGGGGGTCGCTCTCGCGATTAGAGCGCCCCATATACAGACCTAGATTTTTACCTGAATTCGGTACTCGACTTTATGACAAGCCAAACGCCAATAACACCGCAAGGTAGCGCTTACAACACCCCCTCTAACAACAATGTACGCCAGCAACAAGATGACGAAATAGACTTACTGGCCTTATTTGGCACTTTATGGGAATCAAAGATTCTCATAGCCTCTATTACCGCGATATTTATGGTATTGGGTGTTGGCTATGCTTTAATAGCGACCCCCGTTTACCGTGCAAACGCGATAGTTCAGGTAGAGGAAAAGTCCCCCAGCCTACCTGGCATGAGCGATGTTACTGAGATGTTTGGCGGTGAGTCCGCTGCCATCACCGAAATTGAGTTGCTAAAAAGCCGCAAGGTGATTGGCACTGCCGTTGATGACTTACATTTAGATATTATTGCTGAACCCCACTATTTCCCAGTTATTGGGCACGCCATTGCCCGTCGCTTTAGTGGCGAGGAAGGCGAATTAAACGCGCCGCTGCTAGGGATTAGCAGCGACGCCTGGGGCGGTGAAGTTATTTCTGTGTCACGGTTCGATGTTCCCCCCGCGCTTTTTAACGAAGAACACACCCTTATCGCCGGAGAGAATGGCAGCTTTACGTTAATGTCTGCCGATGATGAGGCGATTCTCTCTGGCACAGTAGGCCAGACCGCTACCGCACAAGGTTACGAGCTGTTTGTTAGCAAGCTGCACGCCCGCCCTGGCACCGAGTTTTCGTTAATCAAACTCCGCCGCCTGAGTGCGATTATTGCTTTGCAACAGGTACTTGGCGCGTCTGAAAGAGGCAAAGACTCGGGCATTATCGCGCTTTCGCTAGAAGATACCGACCCAAGCCATGCTGAAGACATTTTAAACGTGGTAGCAAAAACCTACCTACGCCAAAACGTAGAGCGCCAATCAGCTGAGGCAGCTAAGAGCTTAGACTTTTTGAAAGACCAGCTGCCAATTATTAAAAAGGATCTTGAAGAAGCCGAACGTAAATTTAACGCATATCAGGTGAAAGCTGGCTCTGTAAATATCAGTGCTGAGGCAGAAGCTTTACTTGAGCAAGTAGTTGATATTGAATCTGGCATTGCTGAACTGCAACTGAAAAAGGCGGAGCTAGATCGTTTGTACACCAGCGATCACCCCGCCTACCAAGCTTGGCGTGAGCAAATGGCTGAGCAGCGCGCCAGAAAGAACGATTTCAGCGAACGCATCAAAGGCTTGCCAGAAACCCAGCAAGAGCTACTGGGCTTAAAACGTGACTTAGAAGTCGGTACAGAAATTTACACCCAAATGCTCAACAATATTCAGGAGCTGGATATTGTTCGCGCAGGCACCGTCGGCAATGTGCGCATTGTTGACGATGCCGCGGTTAATATTGAAGAGCCAGTTAAACCCAAAAAAGCATTGATTGCTGTTATCGCTACTTTGCTGGGTGGTTTCTTGGGCGTGGCGCTGGTGTTGGTTCGCGCGGCCTTGAATCGCGGCGTAGAAAACCCCGATGATATTGAAGCGATTGGGCTACCTGTTTATGCCTCTATTCCTTTGTCTAGTGAACAAAGCAAATTAGATCGCGCAGTATTAGGCAGTAATAGACTGAGCCGTCGCCCGCGTAACCAACATCCAACCGCGCTGCTTGCTCACCGCAATCCGACCGATATTACGATTGAGGCATTGCGCAGCCTGCGTACCAGCTTGCACTTTGCCATGCTGGAAGCCAGCAATAATATTATGATGATTTCTGGTCCTAGCCCGAACGTAGGTAAGTCGTTTGTGTCTGGTAACCTCGCAGCGGTTATTGCACAAGCTGGGCAGCGTGTACTGCTAATCGACATGGATTTGCGTAAAGGTTATATGCACAAAATGTTTGATATGGGGCCAGAAGACGGTGTGTCTGAGGTGCTTAGCAAACGGATTTCCATAAAAGAAGCCATTAAGCCGACCAAAATCGCCGAACTGTCGATTATGCCGCGCGGTTCTATCCCACCGAACCCGTCCGAGCTACTAATGAGTAAGGGCTTAACGGAGTTGTTGGAAGCTGTTAGCGGCGATTACGATATGGTTCTTGTGGATACCCCGCCCATTATGGCGGTGACCGATGCCGCTATTGTTGGTCGTCAGTGTGGTACAACCATGATAGTTGCCCGCTTTGGTTTGAATCCGATTAAAGAGCTGGAAGTCACTAAGCAACGATTTGAGCAGAATGGTATTACGGTTAAAGGCGTCGTGCTGAATGCTGTAGAGCGTCGTGCTTCTGGCTACGGTTATGGTTACGGCTATGGCTACGGTTATTACCACTACGAGTATAAGTCGGATAAGTGATTTGAAGGTCGGGCGTTTAGGGTCTGACGTCCGGCGCTAAGGGCATTCGCTTTGCTCACACTGGATCCCCGATCGCGGTCGGGAATGACGTAGTATGGTGGTGTCATCCTCAACGCTAACCCACCGTCATCGGCAACGTTCCCAATCCGTCATCCTCAACGCTAACCCACGGTCATCCTCAACTCGATTGAGGATCCATTCACTTCAAGCTTTGAATCGCTCCGCAATGCCTCAGAGTTACGTCAGACGTCGGGTGTCGATACTAAGGGCATTCGCTGCCGCTCACACTGGATCCCCGATCGGGGTCGGGGATGACGTAGTATGGTGGTGTCATCCTCAACTCGATTGAGGATCCATGGTTCTTTCGCCTTACTTTACCCCGCTCTTTAATCTGTTACGCCGGCGATTAGTATCACCTTGTTACCCCCGCCTATTTTCGCTACCATTTCCGACCCACAAACCCAGCGGTGATTTATGAAACGTATTGTTTATCCTGGCACGTTTGACCCGATCACTCGCGGCCATATCGACTTGGTGGAGCGCGCCTCTAAGTTATTCGATACTGTGGTCATTGCGGTGGCGAACAGCGAAAAGAAGCAGCCGATGTTTGCGCTTAAAGAGCGTATGGATTTATGTGCAGAGGCCTTGGCGCACGTGCCTAATATTGAGGTGTGCAGCTTTTCTGGCTTAACTGTTGAATTAGCGAAGGCGCAAAACTGTAAGATTATATTGCGCGGCGTTCGCACGGTGGCCGACTATGAGTATGAATTACAGCTCGCGAATATGAACCGTTCACTTGCCCCTGGGATTGAAACGGTTTTTCTCACGCCCGGTGAGTCGCTATCTTATGTCTCTTCCTCTCTGTTGCGGGAGATTGCAAGTATGGGCGGCGATGTGTCGCGCTTTGTACCAGACAATGTGAGCAAAGCACTCAATACTCGATTCTCTCCCCGTAAATGAGTTTTATATGTCACTGATCATCACCGACGAGTGCATTAACTGTGATGTCTGTGAGCCCGAGTGCCCGAATGAGGCTATTTATCAGGGTGACAGTATTTACGAGATCGACCCCGACCGCTGCACCGAGTGCGTTGGCCATTTTGATGCACCGCAATGCCAGCAAGTGTGCCCTGTTGATTGTATTCCCCTCGATCTTAACCGCATGGAAACCGAAGAGCAGTTGATGGCAAAGTACGAGAAGTTAATTGCTGTAGGCTAAACGTTTCTTCCAAATCACGTCACCAAGGATGGTCACGTATGATTTCCCCCGCAGTGTATATTCTTGCCAATGCGCGAAATGGCGCCCTTTATATCGGCTCAACCAGTAATTTACCGCAACGTGTATGGCAGCATAAGAGCGGCTTAGTCGACGGTTTTAGTAAAAAATATCGCGTGCATTTGCTGGTGTATTACGAACAATACGAAGATATGTACACGGCAATATGCAGAGAACGACAGCTAAAGCGCTGGAACAGAGCGTGGAAGATTGAGTTGATTGAGGCGAAAAATCCTGACTGGGATGACCTTTATTTGCGTATTTTGTGACTTTCCTTGCTTGGCGTTTTGTTGGAATTAGCGGGGTTCGCTTAGACCAGACTCACACTGCGCGTGATGTCTGGTGCTAAATGCATTCGCGTCGCTCACACTGGATCCCCGATCGGGGTCGGGGATGACGTGGTGTGGTGGTGTCATCCGCAATGCTCCCGTACCGTCACCCACAACGTTCCCAATCCGTCATCCTCAACTCGATTGAGGATCCATAGCCCTCGGGCTTTGTAGCACTCCACATACTCCGCAGTTACGTCAGACGTCGAGCGTCTGACGCCAAGGGCATTCGCTGCCGCTCACACTGGATCCCCGATCGGGGTCGGGGATGACGTAGTGTTGGAGGGTCGGGGATGACGTAGTTTTTAGGGCGCGGCGATGGCGTAGTTTTGAGGTTGTCATCCTCAACGCTACCCAGTAATCCTCAATGTACAACCGCCGTCATCCTCAACGTTTCCAACCCGTCATCCGCAACGTTCCCAATCGGTCATCCTCAACGTTCCCACCCCGTCATCCTCAACTCGATTGAGGATCCAGCAATCTTGCACTTAAACCACCGGCGCTTTGCGCTTTGCTTTTTTGCGTGGCAAGCTGGTTTATCTTGCGCTTGAAGTGATTTTCCCTATGCCTGCTTTACTAAAAAATCCTCGTCGGCTGTTAGCCGTAGCATCGATTTATGTCGCCACGCTGTTAAGTCCCGCCTTGTTTGCCAGTGATCCGGTTATTGTGCCGGAGGCTGCCAGCGGTTTTAGCGATTCAAAGGTGGTTCACGCCAAGTCTGCGATGGCGGTAACCGCAAACCCTTACGCGACCGCCGCCGCGGATAAAATTTTGCGGGCTGGCGGTTCAGCTATTGATGCGGGTATTGCTGCGCAACTGGTTCTCGGGCTTGTGGAGCCGCAATCATCTGGCATTGGCGGTGGCGCGTTTATGCTTTTTTGGGACGCGAAGCAAAAGCAACTTAGTAGCTGGGACGGCCGTGAAACTGCGCCGCAGGCAGCTGACGAGGGCTATTTTTTGAAGGCTGACAATACCACGATGGGCTTCTTTGAGGCCGTTATCGGCGGGCATTCAGTTGGGGTTCCGGGCGTTATAGCCATGCTTGAAGACTCCCATAAAAAATTTGGCACGCTGCCTTGGGCCGATTTATTTGCACCTGCTATTGCGCTTGCAGATAAGGGTTTTTATATCTCGCCGCGCCTTCATACCCTATTGGTCAAAATGCCGAAGGTGGCAGTGAATCCAGAGATAAAACGCTACTTCTTTGATCGCAGCGGCAAACCAAAAGCCATCGGCACACGCCTGAAAAACCCCGCTTATGCGGCTACTTTAAAGAAGATCGCACGTCATGGCAGTGCTGTTTTTTATAAAGGTGAGATCGCAAAGAAAATTGTTAACGCAGTGGCATCAGACCCAAACCGCGCAGGTCAGCTTAGCGCTATAGATTTGGCAAACTACCAGGCAAAGCAAAGACCCCCGGTTTGTGCGACGTTTCGAGTTTATAAGATTTGCGGTGCGCCACCACCCTCGTCCGGTGGTACAACGGTAATTGCCATTTTAAAGATGATTGAAGCCGCAGAAGCCAAGGGCGCTAACTCGAACGACGTGGATTTCTACCACACATTTATTGAAGCCTCTCGTCTGGCATTTGCAGATCGTAATACCTATGTTGCCGATCCGGATTTTGTTGATGTGCCCACGCTAGGACTTGTTGATTCTGCGTATTTATCTCAACGAGCCACGCTTATTGATCCTAAAAAGCGCGCTATTTCGGTGGAGGCAGGCAGCCCACCGGCAGCACCAAAACATGCAATGAGTAACTCACCGGAGCTCCCCTCCACCAGCCATTTCAGTATTGTGGATGCTGCAGGGAATGTTCTGAGCATGACCACCAGTATCGAAACCGCGTTTGGTTCCCGCGTTTTTGTCGGCGGTTTTTTGCTGAATAACCAACTAACGGATTTCTCATTTACGCCTAAGAACACTGACGGCAGCCAGATTGCTAATCGCATACAGGCGGGTAAACGACCACGATCGTCGATGTCACCCATTATTGTGTTTAAAAATGACAAGCCGGTATTGGCCATTGGCTCGCCCGGTGGCGCGAGAATTATCGATTACGTAGCCGGCAGCCTATATCGTATTCTTGCTGACGGTGACGATATCGCAACGGCGATAAGCGCTGGGCATGTCATTGCCATGGGCGACACCACCGAGCTAGAAACCGGCCGGTTTACTAACGCGACAAAAAGTCAGCTTAAAAAACGCGGCCACCAGTTTACCGAAGGCGCTCAAACCAGCGGATTACACGGGATTTTGATTAAGGCTTCTGGTTTGGAAGGTGCTGCCGACCCACGTCGAGAGGGGCAGGCGTTGGGGTTTTGATGCGATTTTTCGACTGATGGCGGGGTTTCGGTAAGTCGGAAGTCGGGTGTCTGATGCTAAGGGCATTCGCTTTGCTCACACTGGATCCCCGATCGGGGTCGGGGATGACGAAGTGTAGCGGTGTCATCCTCAACGCTAACCCACCGTCTTCCTCAACGTTCCCAACCCGTCATCCTCAACTCGATTGAGGATCCATGGATCTCGGGCTTTGTAACACTCAACAATATACCGTGGTGAAGTCGGGCGTCTGACGTCAGGCGCTAAGGGCATTCGCTTCGCTCACACTGGATCCCCGATCGGGGTCGGGGATGACGGAGTTTTGGGGGGGTCGAGATGACTTGGTTTGGTATTGTCATCCTCAACCTCATCCGCCGTCATTTTCAACGTACCGCCACCGTCATCCTCAACCTCCTCCACCGTCATCCTCAACGTACCACCACCGTCATCCTCAACTTGATTGAGGATCCATAAACCTCGGGCCTTCCGCCACTACCGCACTGAGACTATGCCAGCGACATTTACGCACTATAGCGAAGTGTTTGATATTAAAAGTAAAAGCATTCGCTGTGCTCACACTGGATCCCCGATCGGGGTCGGGGATGACGTGGTTTTGGGGGGTCGGGGATGACGTGGTTTTGGAGAGTCAGGGATGACGGGGTGTAGCGGTGTCATCCTCAACGTACCACCACCGTCATCCTCAACTCGAGTGAGGATCCATAAACCTCGGGCTTTGTCCCGCGATGAACAATATTCAAATCGGCGTCGCTATCCTTTCACGCAGCAACCGCTTTTGACGCTTAGTCATTCACCGCTGGCACGCCTTACAAAATACGGTGGTGCGCTGCGCCAGTTTTATCTCTTGCAGTATTTTTGCGCAGTGACTACAAGCTAAGCCACCGCGCCCATACACTTGTAATTCTTGTTTGAAATAGCCTGGTTTGCCATCTCCGCCGACAAAGTCTTTCAAGGTTGTGCCACCTTGTAATATGGCTTTGTCTAAGACCTGTTTTATTCCGACAACTAGTCGGGTGTAGCGCGCCAAGCTGATGCTACCCGCCTCTCGAATGGGTGATATGCCGGCCATAAATAGGGCTTCGTTGGCGTATATATTGCCAACGCCGACCACAACGTGCGCGTCCATTAGGAAGCTTTTGATCGGCACTTTACGTTTTCTAGAACGCTTAAAAAGGTATTCCGCATTAAACTCTTCTAGCAGTGGTTCAGGACCAAGCTTGGCAAATAGTTTATGGCTTGACACATCGTCGCCAGAGATCCAAATAACCGCACCAAATCGTCGGGGGTCGGTGTAGCGCAGGGTCTGCCCATCGCTTAGCTGCCAATCTAGGTGGTCGTGTTTAGCAACCGGCGTATTGTCACTGACAAAATACAGTCGCCCCGACATACCAAGATGAATCACCAAATATCCGGTAGCCAAGCGCACTAAGACGTATTTCGCCCGACGCTCAACACTTAAGATTTCCTGGTTTACTAAGTAATCCGCTAAATTAGGATCGACCGGCCAGCGCAAGCGATGGTCTCGAACAATCACATTTTTAAAACGCCGCGTCACCAAATGGGGGGCGATACCACGTTTAACGGTTTCTACTTCGGGTAATTCAGGCACGACAATCTCAAACACAGTGGCGGGACAGCGATTGTATCGCAGCGTAGCGCTTTTCGTCATTCGGCAGGGGTGTTGGTCTCGAGGTCTATGGATCCTCAATCGAGTTGAGGATGACGGATGGGGAGTTGGCATTAGCACTCGAAGCCATCCCCGCTCCTTCGATGCGTCCTCGTCTCCGTCAATTCAAACCACGTCATCTCCATCAATTCAAAACCAAGCCCCTCGACTTCTCAAAACCACGAAATACCCGAATATTCAAAACCACGTCATCCCCGAATCCTCAAAACCATGTCATCACCGAACCCTCAAAACCACGTCATCCCCGACCCCGATCGGGGATCCAGTGTGAGCGACAGCGAATGCCTTTAACATTGGACGCCGGACGTTTAACTTCCGACGTCACTTCGGCGAATGCCTTTGTCCCCCGACGCCAGACGTCAAACACCCGACATACCTTATCCACAGCCGGTGACAAACGCCTTCCCACTAGCGACAATAGCGGCACGTCTTCATTTGAGTTTCTTATGCCTAATTCTGCCCCACTCGCTTATCTCGGTGTCGATACCGGCGGCACGTTTACTGATTTTGTGTTGTTTCACGATCAGCAGATTCGCTGCTTTAAGTGTCCATCGACGCCAGCAAGTCCGGAGCTAGCGATTTTGAACGGTATTCGTGAATTAGGTTTGCAGGATTTGATCGGGCAAGGCCGCCTCGTGGTCGTGCACGGTTCAACGGTAGCAACCAATGCGGCGCTGGAAGGCAAAGGCGCTAAGACGGTGTTTATTACCAACCGTGGTTTTGCCGATATGTTAAGCATTGGCCGCCAAACTCGTGAGGCTCTCTACGACCTGAAACCCAAAGCCAAGGCGATTCCTGTTGCCACCGAGCTTTGCTTGGAAACCGGCGGTCGCTTTGGCGCCGATGGCAGTATTGTTGAGCCGCTCAACCAACACGATATCGACACATTAATCAGTGAGATGGCCGTGCTCAAACCCGAGGCAGTGGCGATAAATTTATTGTTCTCGTTTATCAATCCCGACTTTGAAAAGGTGCTTGCCGCGAATATCCCCGACGGCATTTTTGTGTCGCGCTCCTCAGAGGTGCTGCCAGAGTACAAAGAATACGAGCGCGGCATGGCAACGTGGCTTAATGCCTGGCTCGGCCCAAAAGTAGCCCAATACTTGGCCAATTTGCAGGCCTCCTTAAACACCACGCCGATATCCGTGATGCAGTCATCCGGGGGTACAACAGACGCCGCCAATGCCTCGCAACGCGCGGTGAATTTATTACTCTCTGGCCCTGCCGGCGGGCTTGCCGCAGCAAAGCATCTAGGCGACACCTTGCAGCGCGCAAAATTAATGACCTTCGATATGGGCGGCACATCTAGTGATGTCGCCTTGATCAATGGCGACATCAAGCTGACCAATGAAGGTCGCATTGGCCCTTACCCAGTGGCAGTACCGATGGTGGATATGCACACCATTGGCGCCGGCGGCGGTTCCATTGCCTATCTCGACGAAGGCGGTATGTTGCGCGTGGGGCCGGAATCTGCGGGCGCCGACCCCGGCCCCGCGTGTTACAACAAGGGCGGAATAAGGCCCACCGTCACCGACGCCAATGTCGTGTTAGGGCGACTGCCCGCCAATGCGCGACTCGGTGGTACCATGCCGCTAAATAACGAGGCCGCGAGTCTAGCCGTGAGCGAGCTCGCCAATGCGCTTGGCGTCAGTATTGAAGACACTGCCGCAGGTATTATTGATATCGCCAACGAACATATGGTGCGGGCCTTGCGAGTTATTTCTGTGCAGCGCGGTCACGACCCGGAGGAATTTAGTCTCTGCTGTTTTGGCGGCGCAGGTGGACTCCATATTTGCGCATTGGCTGACGCCTTAGGTTGCCCTGAGATCATCGTACCCAACTACGCCGGTGTTTTTTCCGCGCTAGGTATGCTGTTGGCCCCCCGCGAGCGGCAACTTTCGCGCACCATCAATACCGGACTCACGGATCTTGATAAGCACGTTTTGCGGCAATCATTGGACGAGCTCGCAGATACCGGTCGCCAGCAATTAGAGGCTGAGGGCATTGATTCTGCGCAGATAGTCGCCCACCCCTCGGTCGACCTTTGCTATGTGGGTCAATCTTATACTCTCAATTTGGCGTGGCAGGACGACATAGACACTCTTCAGAATGCCTTTCATCGCGCTCATCGCGATCTCTATGGACACGAGCTCGACATTCCTATTCAGCTAATCAATATTCGGCAAGCCGTGCGCGCAGATACCCTCGCAATAACGCTGCCGGATATCCTCAATAACACGCCAGCTGAGGCGCTCGACACACAAACCGTAATGATGGCCTCCACCGAAAACCGCCTAGAGAAAAATAGCCAGGTGCCGCGCTATGAACGCGCACAGCTTGCTTGCGAGCAAGTTATTCGCGGTCCAGCGCTCATCAGTGATGCCGTTGCCACGCTTTGGCTGGAACAGAAATGGCAAGCTAAGGTGGATCGCCAAGGTCACTTATTGCTAAGTCGACTCCACTAATTTTATCTTTATGCGGCCAAAATCTGCGACAAGTCCGAACATGACAACAGGCAGTGAATGCCGGTACAGTGGACGCAGAGTTACATCGGGTCGCAGAGCATGACGGATACGTCTAGCAACAATCACATTCACAATCCCCTGTTCGATCGTGGCATCACCCACGACGGATTGGAGCTAGTTCGCGATCGATTTTTAAAGCTTAATCGCGAACGCATGCTTCGCACTCGGACCGCCCTGCTACCTCGCCAACAAATATTCTTAGACTTGCTGCCGCTGCTCATTCACATAAACCATCCCATCTTACCTGGGTATAACAGCCAGAGTGCGCCCTGCGGAATCGACGGCTACCAACCCGACACGCTGACGCTGGAGCGGGTGCGCAAAAACATTGCCCGCAGCATGGAATACCGGCCAGAAGATCAATCCCCACCGCTGATTCACAGCGTTTTCCTGATGGGTTCCTGCGGTACGGTCGCGCAAGCAGAAGATTCTGATTTAGACGTTTGGCTTTGTCACCACGCGACTATCGATGAAATCGGTTTAGAAAAGCTTTATCACAAAGCGGGTGCCATTACCGAGTGGGCGAAAACTCTGGGCCTGGAAATCCATTTTTTTCTGATGAACAACGATCAGTTTCGGCGGGGCCAGCGCGATCAGCTCAGCGCCGAATCCGCCGGCACCAGCCAGCATTTTTTACTGCTGGATGAGTTTTACCGCAGCGCACTGCTCGTTGCGGGGCGCTATCCGATTTGGTGGCTGGTGCCGCCAGAGGAAGAGGTGAATTACCAGGAGTACACCGCACTACTGCATTCGCAGGGCTTTGTGGGACCTGACGAGTCGATTGATTTCGGCGGTGTTTCCGACATCCCCGCCGGTGAGTTTATAGGTGCCGGTGTTTGGCAGTTGTATAAAGCGATTAGCTCGCCGTACAAGGCGGTACTAAAACTACTTCTAACGGAGGTTTACGCCCGCGATTTCCCCCGAGTACTGCCACTTTCAGTCAGCCTTAAGCAATCTATTCACGACGGTATTACCGACGCCGACACCCTCGACCCCTATGTCATGGTGTATCAACGATTAGCAAATTATCTACAAGAACGAAATGAGTTTGACCGCCTGGAGCTAGTTCGCCGCGCCTTTTATTTCAAGGTTGGTATTCACCTGTCGCAGCTCAATATCAGCAACACCACATGGCGGCGCCAGCTGCTGGAAAAATTAATCCGCGAATGGCAGTGGCCGCCGGAGCAACTGCTTAACTTAGATACCCGCAACCGCTGGAAACTGCGCCGAGTGCGAGAGGAGCATCGGTTCTTGGTGGCAGAGCTTACTAATAGTTATCGCTTTTTGCAGGACTTTGCCCAGCGAAGCAAACGCCCCGCCTTGATTAAATCGCAAGAAATGACCCTGCTCGGTCGAAAACTTTATGCCGCCTTTGAACGCAAGCGCAATAAAGTAGAGTGGCTAAACCCCGGCATTGCGCCAGATTTGTCAGAAGAACAATTATTTTTCCACTCCTCCGGATTCGGTAGCCAGCGTCGCTGGGCGGTGAGCACCAGCGCCCGCCACGACTTTGAAGCAGACGCCATTCTGCAGGAACACGACCATCTTAGCGGCTTGCTTTGCTGGTGTTACTGCAATGGTCTGATTAATGATTACAGTCGGCTGCGGCTAAATGGAAAACAGGACGGTGTTAACGAATCGGATTTGCGACGTTTAGCCGATCATCTCTGCAAGTACCTACCCCGCCGCGCCTACGCTGCCGACCCCGACAAACACGAATTCTTTAATCGCCCCAAGGTGCCAGAAACACTACTGCTGTATCTTAATTTGGGCCAACATGCACTCAATGCCTTGGGAGCGGCGGGGCTTAGTAAGCACACCAATAGCTATCCAATTGATCAAATTGAAATCGTCATTATCAATAGCTGGGGCGAAGTCGCGACCTTAGCTTACACGGGCACAGAAACCGTATTAGATGCGTTTAGAACCTATCAGCAACTCATGGTGGCCGCTTCCCGCGGCAGTCACCCACCCAGTATTCACGCACTGTCTTTTAATGATACCGACGACAGATTATTGAAACGCAGCCAACATCTTCCTAAATTGTTGTATCGCGCTTTTTATACCAAACCTGCAAATAAACGCCTTGTTATTAAACTGAGCAGCGGCTTCTATATTTTGCAGTCCAAAAATGACGAGCTACACAGTATTTTTGCCAGCAATTACGCCACACTGATCCAATGCTTAGGCCGCGGTCAACGCGAGTATAGCCCAGTGATCCTGGATCGCTACTGCGTACCCAACACCGCGCTGGCCGCCATTATTAATACCGCCAGTAGACCCGACTGCTACCTATTCTTCCACCGCATTGGCGATAGCGCCGAGCTATTTTTGCGCGATGAGCGCGGCTCGCTACATCACAGCAACGCCGCATTTACCAGTGTCGAGGCACTGATTCAACCACTACTCGCCTTTCTCCACGAATGTAAAAAGGAGCAGGGCAGCAAGCATCAATTTCACGTATTTGAATTGCACCAGGAAAATGAAGCATGGTCTTGTGAGCCAATCACTGACTTTGATGATCCGATAGATAAAGGAGCTCACAATACACCCCAGCTTCATCTTGAAGCCCTAGCACAAACCCAGGACGCTGGTCGCTTGGTGTTTGATATGCGCTGCAATGACCAACTATTTAGCTACGCTCATGCGGGACAAAAGCTATTCGACGAACTGGCCGAACAACTGCAACTGCTCAATAAACAACCACAGCACTACCAACTAAACCGCATAGACCTCAGCATGATGCTACCGCAGCAAACCTGCGTTTACATGCGCTATAAGCAGCATATTGAGGAGATATTGAATACCTCCGTGCTGGCGCACGCTTTTGGTTCACCGGACGTCTGACGTCTGGTGTCGAACGCTAGTGGTTCGTCGGAGCCCGGGCGTTGGTGCTTGGCCGGATACTGGTGCCTGGTCAGATGTTGGTGCCTGGTCAGTTGTCGGGCGTCTGGTGTCGGAGGCTAAAAGCATTCGCTGCCGCTCATCTGGATCCCCGATCGGGGTCGGGGATGACGTGGTGTGGTGGTGTCATCCGCAATGCTCCCGTACCGTCACCCAAAACGTTCCCAACCCGTCATCCTCAACTCGATTGAGGATCCATAGCCCTCGGACTTTGCAGCACTCCACATACTCCGCTTTACGTTAGACGTCTGGCGTCCGACGCTAGAAGCATTCACTGCCGCTCACACTGGATCCCCGATCGGGGTCGGGAATGACGTAGTATGGTGGTGTCATCCGCAATGCTCCCGTACCGTCACCCAAAACGTTCCCAATCCGTCATCCTCAACTCGATTGAGGATCCATTCACTTCAGGCTTTGAACCACTCCACATACTCCGTAGTTACGTCAGACGTCTGGCGTCCGACGCTAGAGGCATTCGCTGAAGCTCACACTGGATCCCCGATCGGGGTCGGGGATGACGTAGTACGGTGGTGTCATACTCAACGTTACCAACCCGTCATACTCAACGTTACCAACCCGTCATCCTCAACTCGATTGAGGATCCATAGCCCTCGGACTTTGCAGCGCTCCACATACTCCACTTTACGTCAGACGTCTGGCGTCCGACGCTAGAGGCATTCGCTGCCGCTCACACTGGATCCCCGATCGGGGTCGGGG
>TARA_R110002049_G_scaffold67461_8_pt1 | contig 35684 bp, 38 predicted proteins | sample TARA_R110002049 | Tara Oceans TARA_R110002049 (sample SAMEA4396941) | marine metagenome | biome: Polar Biome; feature: [SRF] surface water layer (ENVO:00010504); material: water (ENVO:00002006), including particulate matter (ENVO:01000060) such as... | depth 5 m
CGGCACATCGACGACAACCGGTCCGGGACGGCCGGTCGTGGCGACATAGAATGCTTCATGCAGAACGCGCGACAGATCATTCACATCGCGCACCAGCCAATTATGCTTGGTTGCAGGCCGGGTAATGCCGACCGTGTCGCATTCCTGAAAGGCGTCATTGCCGATCAGATGGGTTGGCACCTGTCCGGTGATGCAGACCAGAGGAATGGAATCCATCAGCGCATCGGTCAGCGCGGTGACCATGTTGGTTGCACCAGGCCCGGATGTGACAAGCACAACGCCCGGCTTGCCGGTCGAGCGGGCATAGCCTTCTGCCGCATGTCCGGCACCCTGTTCATGACGCACGAGAATGTGGCGTAACGTGTCCTGCTGGTGCAGTTCGTCATAAATCGGCAGCACAGCGCCACCGGGATATCCAAACAAATCCGTAACACCCTGATCTATCAGAGCCTGAATGACCATTTCTGCGCCGGTCATTTCCTTGCCGTCCATATTGCGCGTCACGATGCCATACTCCCGTATTTCTACACGTCCGAAAACGTCTGATGCCGTCTGTCTGCCTGTATTTCCTGAGCAACAAAAAAGGCCCCGTTCGGGACCTTAGCTGCGCGTTACCATTCGGTGCGAATATCAAATCGCTCCGGCAACGCGCCTCATCACCACAAGAATTACAGACTTCAACATCAAATGCTCCATTTCAAGTGTCGGCAAGTTAGAGGCGGCGCGATATCGGGTCAAGCCTGTTTTTCCAAATCTTGCGTGATTTGATGCAGGTCTTTCAACATCTTATCGCTGTCTTCAGCCCACTGCATCGGATCAAGCCGCGGCCAGTTCGCCATCTGGTTGCGAAACCATGTCGTCTGCCGCTTGGCGTAGCGCCGCGTATCGCGCACAGATTTTTCAATGACAGTGTCGCGGTCTGCCGTAGTGCCCAGGCGGATGTAAGCCGCATAATGCGGTATGCTGATGGCATTCATGACCGGCAATTGCGGGGGCAGCCCACGTTGCAGCAACGCCAGTGCCTCCTGCTCGCCTCCGGCCTCCAGCATGGCACCAAAACGCGCTTCAATACGCTCATAGAGCCAGGCGCGGTTCGACGGCATCAGCACTTTGTAAATTGTATGGTGCAGCGGCAGAATGGCTTTCTGGCTGGCATGGCGCTGCCAGTCCGACAGGCTTTGTCCGGTCAGTTCCAGAACCATCAGCGCACGCAGTGTGCGCTGCCGGTCATTGCGTTCAATCCTGTCGGCGGAATCCCGGTCGACCGCGACCAGCCGGTCCTGCAGTTGCGGCGTCGTCAGCGCCGCATGGCGGGTGACAAAATCTGCATGATCGCGTTCGGAAATCTGCGGCGTTTCCGCGATTCCTTCTGTCAAAGCCTTGAAATAAAGGCCGGTCCCGCCAACAATAATCGGAACCATGCTGCGCTCTGCGATGTCCTGCAGCACCGGAGCAATGTCGCGCAGCCAGGCTCCCACCGAATAGCGTGTGTCAGGAGCAACATGGCCATATAATCTGTGGGGCAGGGCGTGTTCATCATCCGGCGTCGGGCGCGCGGTGAGAATTCGCAACCCGTCATAGACCTGCATCGAATCGGCGTTGACGATCACGCCGTTGACGCGCTTTGCCAGAGCCATCGCAAAGCCGGACTTGCCGCTGGCCGTTGGTCCGGCTATCAACACCGCGCGTTTTGCCACCTGTTCGGCCCCTGATCCTGTCGCGCCATCAATCCTGTTAAGCCCTGGAGTATCCATGCCATTTGTTCTGACGCTGATTGCTGCACCGGACTTTGCTGACTTTCCCGGTTTTGTCACCGCTTTTCAGCAGCGTCTGGCTATCACGCAACACCCGGTCTGGCTACATCAAGCCCACGCGGTCGATCTGATTGTGGCGCCGGCAGACCGCGCCGCTACAGAGCTGTTGCTGAAGGGCCAGGCCATTGATTATGGGTTTCAGGAGCAGGGAAGCCGGCGACGCAAATTGCTGATTGCCGATATGGACAGCACCATGATCGGACAGGAATGCATTGACGAACTGGCTGCAGAAATCGGCCTGAAGGAAAAGGTGGCCGCCATAACCGCATCTGCCATGCGCGGCGAGATTGAATTTGAGCCTGCCTTGCGCGAGCGTGTTGCCCTGCTGAAGGGATTGCCTGAATCCGTTGTCGATGAAGTGATCCGCAACCGCATTACCCTGACGCCCGGCGGAGTAACGCTGGTTGCCACAATGAAACATCATGGAGCCTATACGGCTCTGGTGTCCGGCGGATTTACTGCCTTTACCAGCCGGATTGCCAAGCGCATCGGGTTTGATGAAAACCGCGCCAATGTTCTGATCACAGAAGATGGCATGCTGACCGGCAGCGTCCGCGAACCCATCCTGGGCCGCCAGGCAAAGATCGAGGCGCTTGAACAGATTGCAGCGCGCCTTGGCATAACGCCCGCCGAGGCTATGGCCGTTGGCGATGGTGCCAATGATCTGGGAATGATCCGTCTTGCCGGGCTCGGTGTCGCGATCCATGCCAAACCGGCTGTCGCTGCAGAGGCCGATATACGCATTGAGCACAATGATCTGACCGCGCTGCTGTATCTGCAGGGCTATGCCAGGTCCGAATGGACCACGCCAGATTAAAAAAAAGACCGCACATCTGTGATGCGCGGTCTTTGCGATTAGAGCAGTAGTGCCATTTCAGCCAATGGCTTAATTGGCATCGTCTTCAGCCAGACGCACGGCTACAAAGCGCAATTCATTTTCTTCGCTCAGCAGCAGCAGCAGGACTGAGCGGCGCCCGTCCTCCTTCAGTTCCGCGACGCGTTTGATCACGTCATCCACACTGGAGACTTTTTCCTGAGAGATTTCCTGAATAACATCGCCAGCCCGCACCTGTTTCTCGGCGGCGTTGGAATTTTCCACGACTTCTGTAATCAGAACGCCTTCGACATCTTCGCCAAGCTCGAATTTCTCGCGGGCTGCATCATCAATTTCGCCAAGAATCATGCCAAGAACTTCGACCGGCTTTGGTGCCGCTTCCGCAGCTTCTTCTTCCTGGGCCGCAATCAGTTTTTCGCCTTCTTCCAGACGGCCGAGTGTCACCTTGATCTCAACCTCCTTGCCGTCCCGCAAAACCGTCACGGCGACGGCTTTGCCGACTGCGGAATCGGCGACAATGCGTGGCAACTCGCGCATACTGGCGACGTCTTTGCCATCAAAGCTCAGCACCACATCGCCGGGAACAATGCCGGCGTCTTCTGCCGGACCACCAGCGGTGACACCGGCAACAAGCGCGCCACGTGGCTCGCCCATATCGAGGCTTTCGGCAATGTCATCCGTGACCTGCTGAATGCGCACGCCAAGCCAGCCGCGGCGGGTTTCACCAAATTCCTGCAATTGTTCGGAAACGCTGAGCGCAAGATTTGACGGCACTGCAAACCCGATTCCGATCGACCCGCCGCTTGGCGAGATGATCGCAGTGTTGATGCCAATCACCTTGCCTTCAGCATTGAACAGCGGTCCGCCCGAATTACCCCGGTTTATGGCGGCATCTGTCTGGATGAAACTGTCATAGGGACCGGAATTGATGTCACGGTTCTGAGCGGAGATAATGCCCACCGTGACCGTGCCGCCCAGCCCAAAGGGATTGCCGATCGCCATCACCCAGTCACCGACCCGCATTGATTTGGAGTTGCCAAATTCAACGGAGACAAGCGGTTCGTCCGCCTCAACCTTCAAAACAGCCAGATCGGTTTTGGGATCGGTGCCGATGATCGTCGCGGTCAGTGCGGCGCCATCGGAAAAGTTGATCGTGATTTCGTCAGCGCCGTCAATCACATGATTATTGGTGATGATGATGCCAGAGGGATCTATTACAAATCCGGATCCGAGCGATTGCACCTGCCGGCCTCTTGGGCCGCGCGGAGTTTCACCCTCCGGCCCGTTTCCCTCACCATCGCGCTCACCGAAAAACTCATCGAAAAATTCCTGAAACGGCGAACCATCCGGCGCTTTGGGAACTGGCACTCGGCGTTGGTCGGTGGCTTCCACCCTTTGCGAGGTGGAGATGTTGACCACGGCCGGCAGCAGTTTTTCTGCCAGATCGGCAACCGAATCAGGCCTGTCGGATCGTGCGGAAACAGCGCCCGCGAAGGTCATGGTCACAATCAGGCCTGTCGCAATGAGGCCGCGTCTTACTGTTCGAACAGCCGCTTCATGGAACATGAATCGTCTCTTTTTCTGCTTTTGTTAAAATTGTGGCACGAGAATTGTCATATGGCACCGGGAATGCAAGCCCCTAACCTGAAATGCGAATTAAACTTCGTTCATGAAACCTGCTCAAGAGCGTGGTTTATGAATGCCGCAGCAGCCAGACTACAACAAATCCGATAGCCACCGCAATGAGGCCGCCCTGTCGCAATCGGCTGTCAGAAATGCTCATCATTTGCTGAAGCGTGCGTTTCATCGCTCCGGGTGCCAGCGCATACAAAACGCCCTCGATCACGAGTACGAGACCGAGGGCGGTAAGAAGATCAGTCATGCAGGATCCGTCAATTGGTGGTGGTGGCTGATCCTGTTTCGGTCTCGTCGATAACAGCAGCTTCCGGTGCAGTCTGTGGCGCTGCGGCATCCGCAGAAGAATCTGTCGTCGGCTCTCCGACGGCTTCCGCTGCTGGTTGCTCCACACTATCAGCTTCCGCATCAGGAGTCAGCATTGCAGCCGCAGGAACCTCCGAGCTGCCCGGTGCCTTGAAGAACTGGAAAAATTCGCTGCTTGGCGAGATTACCAATTGCGTCGTTGCGCTGTCTAGACTGCGTTCATAGGCCTGCATTGAGCGGTAGAATGAGAAGAACTCAGGGTCCCGGCCAAATGCGTTGGCAAAGATTTCATTTCGCTTTGCATCGCCTTCACCACGGACCCGCTGGCTGTCCCGCTCGGCTTCAGCGCGAATTACGATCCCGTCGCGGTCCGCTCTGGCGCGGATACGCCGGCCAGCTTCTTCACCGCGGGCACGAATATCGGTTGCCTCGCGTTCGCGTTCCGTCTGCATGCGCTGATACACCGCTTGGCTGTTGGCCTCCGGCAGATCGGCACGGCGAATGCGCACATCCACAACCACAACGCCAAAGTCGCTGGCTTCACGGTTCAGCGATGTGGTGATGCCAGTCATCAGGGTTTGGCGGTCATCGCGCACAAGTTCTTCAAAGGAAGCTTCACCCAGAACCCGCCGTGTTGCCGAGTTCAGAACAGTTTCAAGCCGTTGGTTGACATTGGCTTCCGAACCGGCTGCCTGGAAAAACCGCAGCGGATCAACGATTTTATAGCGGGCAAAGGCATCGACGACGATACGCTTCTGATCCGATGCAATGATTTCCTGTGATGGTGCCGATAGGCTGAGAATACGTTTGTCAATATATTCGACGTTGTCGATCAGCGGCAATTTGAAGCTGAGGCCAGGCGCCGTGACAACGTTAACCGGCTGACCAAAGCGCAGAACCAGAGCCTGCTGGGTTACATTGACTATGAAAAAGCTGCCATAGGCGAGCAGCAACAGCACACCGATAATAACAAGGCCTGCGCCTCCGAACAGACTTTTCTTCATTGGGTAACTCTCTTATTCTGGCTGTTCAGTTCATTCAGCGGCAGATACGGCACCACGCCGGAGCCGGCATTTTCTTCGATGATGACCTTATTGGTTCCGGCATAGACTTTTTCCATGGTCTCCAGGAACATGCGTTTCCGCGTCACTTCGGGTGCCAGGACATATTGCTCATAAATGCTGATGAAGCGATCCGCCTGACCATCGGCTTCCGCGATCGTTTGTTCGCGATAGGCCGCAGCGTTTTCAAGAATACGCGCCGCTTCGCCTCGAGCCCTTGGCAAGATACCGTTGAGATAGGCCTGCGCTTCGTTCTGCGAGCGTTCCGCATCGGCACGCGCCGCCTGAACATCGCGGAAGGCATCAATCACCTGGCTCGGTGGATCGACTTTCAAAAGCTGAACCTGGGTAATCAGAATGCCCGATTTGTAGCTGTCCATCGTGGCCTGCATGACCTCCTGAACAGCGGCTTCGGTAATTTGCCTTGCCTGTGTCAGGATTGGCTGAATATCGGAACTGCCGACCACTTCGCGCATCGCGCTTTCCGCAACCGCCTTCACGGTGGCGTCCGCATCTTTCACATTGAACAGATAATCAGAGGCATTGTTGATCACCCAGAACACTGCAAAATCGACATCGACGATGTTTTCATCACCGGTCAGCATCAGGCTTTCTTCCGGCACGTCGCGGATTGCGGTTGAACTTGGACCATTGTCACGCATGCCCACATCAACCCGGTTCACACGGGTAACGGATGGCGTGTAAACAGTTTCAATAGGATAGGGCAGGCGGAAATTCAGGCCGGGTTGGGTTGTGCGGTGCATTTCGCCAAACCGCAGAACCACGCCCTGCTGTTCCGGCTCTACGCGGAAGGTGAAAAAGTTGTAGAGCACAAATCCGAGGATTGCGAGTGCGGCAAATCCGATCAAAACCGGATTGGTGCCACCAAGTCCGCCGGAACCACCTCCGCCTGGCAGCACCTGCTTCAGCCGGTCCTGGCTTCTGCGGATGAGATCTTCCAGATCAGGAGTGTTATCGCCGCCGCCATTCTGGCCACCGCCCCAAGGACCCTGATTCTTCGGTCCGTCATTTTTCTTGCCGGATCCCCACGGCCCGCCACTGCCGTTCGATCCGCCACCGGTTTGGTTGCTCCATGGCATAATTTTGTCCTTATAAGGAAAAGATATCTTGTGGGGTTATAAGCATGGCGTCGCTGGCTTTCAATGCGGCGAAGGGAATGAGCCTGTTGAAAGTAAATATTTTTTGATCGCAAAGGGCATTAAAAGCTGTTGTGACGGCCAGAATGGCATCGTATCTGCAAGATTCGCAAGTTTGATTGCAAATTTTGCGCGCGCCGCTAAAAGGATGCTTATGAGCTGGTTTTCAGATTTAGCAAATCCATCACGGTTCCTGAACCTGTCATCAAAAGTGTTGCCGTGGCTGTGGGGTATCGCGGCCGCGATCCTGGCCGTCGGCTATTACATGGCGTTTTTCGTCGCGCCCGAAGACTATCAGCAAGGTCAGACGGTTCGCATTATATTCATTCATGTTCCATTTGTCTGGCTTGCGATGGCCAGTTACGGCCTGATGACCCTGGCCAGCATCGGAACGCTGGTGTGGAAACATCCTCTTGCAGATGTTTCGGCAAAAGCTGTGGCGCCGCTGGGAGCGGCCTTTACCCTGATTGGACTGTTGACCGGGTCGTTATGGGGCAAGCCGATGTGGGGTGCCTGGTGGGTCTGGGATGCGCGACTGACGTCCTTTCTGGTTCTGTTTTTGATGTATCTTGGCCTGATCGCGCTGTGGAACGCAGTTGAAGATCCGATCCGCGCCGGCAAGGCCGCTGCGGTGCTGACCCTGGTGGGTTCGGTCAATCTCCCGATCATAAAGTTTTCGGTGGATTGGTGGAACACGCTGCATCAGCCTGCCAGCGTGTTCCGCTTTGACGGTCCCAAAATTCACGAATCCATTCTGGTGCCGCTTTTGCTCACTGCTGTCGGAATGACGGTGTTGTTTCTGGCACTTCATATGGTGGCAATGCGCACTGAAATCCTGCGCCGCAGGGTGCGCACTTTGCAATTGATTGAAGCCTCGAAGGTGGGAGAAATTTAGTCATGCCGCATTTCGGTTTTATTCTGGCAAGCTATTTGTCGTCGATAGCCATTATGGCGGCGATTGCGCTGTGGCTGTTTCTGGATAACAGGAAGCAGAAAGGTGCGTTGCGCGCACTGGAAGCGCGCGGTGTGCGCCGCCGCTCCGATCCAGCTTCAAAACGCAGCGTCACGCCGCACACAGCCGCACAGGTGACAGAATGAACCGGCGCCGTCTGCTGGCCTTTGTGCCTCTGCTGCTGTTCGCCGGGTTGGCCGGTCTGTTTTTCATCCAATTGTCGAGAGGCGGCGGCAGCAATGTTGTGCCCTCGGCGCTGATCGGTGCTCCAGTGCCGCAGATCGAGCTGGTAGCGCTGGACGGGTTGATAAAGGATGGCCAGCCGGTTCCCGGATTATCTCCTGAGCAATTGCAGGGCAAGGTCAGCATCGTCAATATCTGGGCAAGCTGGTGCGCGCCGTGCCGTGCTGAACACCCGATCATGATGCAACTCTCTGAGGATGACCGCTTTCAGATGATAGGCATCAATTACAAGGACAAGCCGCAAAACGCGTTGCGGTTTCTGGGCTCGCTCGGGAACCCTTATGATTTTGTCGGAGTGGACGAGGATGGACGCTCATCAATCGAATGGGGTGTTTATGGCATTCCGGAGACGTTTATTGTCAATGCAGAAGGCAAGATTGTCTTCAAACATGTCGGTCCGCTGTCTGCGTCGTTGATGGTGAATAGATTCATGCCGGCATTGGAACAGGTGCTGGCGTCCCGTGCTGCTGCCGGATTGAAGGTCGATTGATGCCAACAGAAGCAGGCAATCCGGTTCAGCCGATCCGGATTGAATTGTCGCGCAATGTTGCAATTCCACTAACCCTCATCTTGTTGGCCATGTCCGGATGGTTGGCACTGACGCTGTTTGCGCTGCCCATCCGCGATGAATTCGGCGTCGCTGTTCCTATGCGGGACCTGATCGCCGGATATGTTCTCGGGGGGGCGCTTGCTCTGGCAATGGCGGCGCCGGCTTACACAATGATCCGCGCCATGATGATGAACCTGCCATTTGCCTGTTTCGACGAAACCGGCGTACGCGCCCTCAACTGGCCGCTGATGCGCAACCGCATCACTTGGCAGGATGTCGACAAACTGACCGGCAAAGGTATCTGGGTGGTGATGCTGGACAGGAAAAACAGACGGCACAAGATGATTGAAAGCATGGTCGGAGCCAAAGGATTGTGGCTGCCAACCGTCCTAGCCAGGGGCGGTGGCGCGTCCATCGCAGAAGCAATCAGGGCTTACCGGCCGGATCTGTTCAGCCCGGAAAAGCTTGCCTGAAACGCATGAAGCGCTCTAGAATAATAGTATCTGGCCAAAAGCCAGGGCACACCAGCAGTGCGTGTCAGAGTGTTTCGGTGGCGACCACCCACCAGTCCGGATGCGCCTTTGCAATGGTTTTCGCCGCAGCCGAGGACCCTTCGCCGTTTTCAAACAGCCCGAAACAAGTTGCGCCGGAGCCTGACATGCGCGCCAGCAGCGCGCCCGACCTTTCAAGTGCGGACAGTGCTGGCAGAATGTTCGGGCACACTGTGACGGCAGGCTCAAACAGATCGTTGCGGTTGTCTTGCAACCAGGCGAGCCAGAGCGACAGACTTGCTGTGTCCGGCAACGCCGGCAGCCCGGCATTGTCATGTTTTTTCAGCGCGCCAAACACATCCGCTGTCATGACAGCCGTTCCGGGATTGACCAGAACCATTGAAAAAACGGGGCTTCGATCTGCTGCGAGTGCGGCAATCCGCTCGCCAATACCGCTCATGTGACAGGTCCGTTCACCGATACAGGCGGCGACATCGGCGCCCAGACCCGCACCTATCAGCTCCAACTCCTGCAGTGACAACTCAAGGTTCCACAGCTTGTTGAGGGCGCGCAGCGTCGCGGCGGCATCTGCCGACCCGCCTCCTATGCCAGCTGCAACAGGCAGGTTTTTTTGCAATGATATGGCGGCGTTGCGTGGTTTCTGGCCGCGCCGCGCGGCACGCTCCTGCAGGGCAATGGCAGCCTTCATGACAAGATTGTCCGGCTCACCGGCAATCGCTGCAGCATGCGCGCCGACAATCGTCAGTGACGTTGTTCCGGCCTGGCTCACCGTTACGGTATCAGCCGCTTTCGCAAAAACCACCAGTGAATCCAGCAGATGAAAGCCATCACTCCGTTTGCCGGTGACATGCAGCGCAAGATTGATCTTGGCCCAGGCATGTTCGGAAATTACGCCGGGATCATGCATCGGGGATATCAGGGTCCCGGCGCCTATTTACGATCAGGAAGGTTCAATTCAGTGCCTGCCACCAAGGGACCGTTTTCCGGCAGCCGGTCACGATTCAACGCCAGAATGTCGAGGAAGGCGTCGCCGTCACCCAGCAGAGCCTTTGCAATATCCCAAAGGCTTTCGCCTTCCGCGACAATGTGGGTGCGCTGCGCTTTTCCCTCATCATTGGCTTGATCCACCACCGTATCGCCTTCGTTTGCAGCAACTTTGGTCGGAGCCAGCGGCGGCAGCCCGTTTTCCAGCTTGGCGAGGATTTTGGTCAACTCGTCCGGATCTTCCGGTTCCAGATCGCGGGCGTGAGCCCACTGAAACTGAGCTTCCAGAATCCGGCCCGCCCGCCAGTAGGCATCCCCAAGATGATCGAGAACCAGCGGATCGCCGGCCATCTTGTCGGCAGCTTTCTCCAGCTCAATGACAGCCTCTTCATAACGTCCAAGCTGATAGTAGGCCCAGCCCAGACTGTCGAGAATGAAGCCTTCTTCAGGGCGCTGTTCAACTGCCTTCTGGATCATCGTCAGTGCTTCATCCAGATTGATCCCTTTGTCGACAAAGGAATATCCCAGATAATTCAGCACAAGCGGCTGGTCGGGAAACAGCTCCAGCGCTTTTCTGAAGTCAGCCTCTGCTGCGTCCCATCTGTCAGTGCGTTCATAGGTGATGGCGCGGGAATAAAACAACGACCAGTGCCGCTGCTCCAGCTCTTCCACGCCGCCAATTATAATGTCGTAAATTGCATTGGCTTCTTCGAAGCGTTTTTCAAACCGCAACAGATTTGCCAGCGTAAGATTTGCCGAAAACGGATCTTCTGCATCGCGCGCGACTGTGGTCAGACGCCGAATCGCCTCATCAACCTGTTCCATGCGAGCCAGATTGCGCGCCGCTTCGACTTTGGCCGCATAGCTGAAAACCGACTCTTGCGGCAATGCGTCAACCAGTTCGACAGCTTCGGCGTATTTCTCATCCTGATTGTAGATATCAACCAGCGCCATGATCGCCAGATCCGAGCGCGGATTGAGATACAGCGACAGCTGCAGATAGATTTTCGGCAGTTCCGTGCCGCCATCGCGGCCAAGTGCCGAGCCCAATCCGAACATCACCTCGGCAGCGCCGTTTCGGGCCGTTGTGGTCAGATCAACCTGCTTGCCAGCCTCCAGATCGGCTTCCACACGGTCCATATAGGGATGGCGTGGCACCTGCCGTTTGAAGGCTCGTATTGCAGCCTGGCCTTTTTCCGGCGCGTTTTTCAGCGCCTGCAGGCGGGCAAAACCTTCCACAATCCGAAGCGCCGACTGATCATATTCATAAGCTCTGGCGACGCGCTGAAAAGCCTGCTCACGGTCTCCCAGATGATCGGCAATCAATCCGCCGTGAAATGAGCGGAAACTTTCATACCAGTCCGGGCCTTCAAGCCTGTCGATGCGCGCCAAAGCGCCGGTCAGATCATCCTTGCCGGCTTCTGCCCAGGCAGCCAGTAACTGGTTTGTCAGCAGCTCCAGGGGTGTTTTTCCCGAAGCTTCTTCAAATTCATCGACGGCTTCACCGTAATTACCCTGCTTCAGGGCCGAGATGCCCAAAACCGTGCGGGCCAGATCATTGGACGAATCGAACTGCAGAATTTCTGCGGCATAGGGCAGTGCGCTGTCCACATCACCGTTCATCAGATGCAGGAAGAAGGTCTGCTGGATAAGGACCGGATTGGTCGGATCATTGCCAAGGGCGCGTTCAAAAAACTGAACCGCTGCGAGCGTATCCTTGTCGTCGCTGGCAATCCTCGCGGCCAGAAAATTACCCGACAATCCGCGCGCAAAGCGCAGCGTTTCGCTTTCCTCTTGGGCTGAAGAGGGCAGAGAGGGCACGATCATGGCGCCGGCCAGCAGCAGCACTGCAGCCAGAGACCTCAAACCCGGTACAGCGCGGGCCTTACGCCAGCTTGCTGAGGTCGAAAAATTTGTAGCTGCTGTTTGTGATGCCATTTGTTCCATCTTCAATACGACTGGGTGTGCAGTCTTTTGCGCCAGATACTCTCGTCATATGCTGTCGCGAATCCGGCAAGATTACCGGCAAGTTCAGCTGACATGGATTTCAGATCATTTTGTGGCGCTTCTAATGGCCACGATAGATGCAGAATTCCACAGTCTCCAATAAACTTTTCTTCATGTTGGTGTCTGGAAAGGCAGCAAGGGCGTCTTTGGCAACCGCGCCATAATGGCTGGCACGCTCCACCGTGTCTTTCAGCGCGTCAAGCCGGGTCATGGTGGCGATCGCAGTTTCCAGATCGCCATCCTGCACATCGCCTTCCATCAGCACGCGGTCAAAGAACGCCCTGTCGGCGTCGCTTCCCCTGCGGTAGGACAGCACAACAGGCAAGGTGATTTTGCCCTCGCGCAGATCGTCGCCGACTTCTTTTCCAAGGTCTGCCGCCGAGCCGCCATAATCCAGTGCATCGTCAATCAGCTGGAATGCCAGACCAAGATTGGTGCCATAGGACCGGAATGCCGACCGGGCCGGTTTTGGCGCGTTGGCCAGAACCGGTCCGACTTCTGCCGCTGCCGAAAACAGCGCGGCCGTCTTGGCCCGGATGACATCAAGATACTCGTCTTCCGTGGTGGCGGTGTTTTTCGCGGCAACAAGCTGCATGACTTCGCCTTCGGCAATCACCGAGGAAGCCGTCGACAGGATATCAAGCGCATCAAGCGATCCGACTTCAACCATCATGCGAAATGACTGGCCGAGAAGATAGTCACCGACAAGAACACTGGCCTGGTTGCCCCAGACCATACGCGCCGACTTTTTTCCGCGCCGCATGTCGCTTTCATCCACCACATCATCATGCAACAGGGTGGCGGTGTGCATAAATTCGACACAGGCCGCCAGTTTGACATGGCCGGCGCCTTCATAGCCGCACATTTCGGCAGCAGCCAGCGTCAGCATCGGCCGCAGGCGCTTGCCACCCGAAGAGATCAGATATTCCGCGATTTGCGGAATCATCTCCACATTTGCACCCGCCATTTTGAGAATCAGGTCATTGACCTGATTCATGCCGGGTTTGGTCAGTGCCACGAGTTTTTCAATACTCGGCGGCTGATCTTTTCCCGCGGCGAGGGAGACAACAATACCCATTAGACTGCTTTCTGAATCTGTGACCTGAGGGTGTCGGATATTCGCTAAAAACCGAGCCATTAGGATAGAAGCTTGAACGCGCAATAACAACTGGTGCTTCGGTTATTTGTAAATTGCCAGGTTTCGCGTCACATCGCGCAACAGGGACTTGCGCAAAGATTTTGTCGAACCGCGATTCTGTGGTCATATATGCTTACAACGGCGCGCACAGTGGAGATCAAGGTGTGAAAGAAATTCTCAGAACAAACGATATGGTGCTGATTTCGTTTGTCGAATCCCTTTTTGACGAGGCAGGAATCGATTACCTTGTGCTGGACCAGAATATGAGTGTGCTGGACGGATCGATCGGCGTTCTGCCGAGGCGGCTGCTGGTGGCAGAGGGCCAGGAAGCTGAAGCCCGGGGCCTGTTTAATGAGGCCGGCATCGGTCATGAATTGCGCAGCGATTAGAGCAGGCTCGATGCAATGACAACGCCAGCCTCCAAAGATCAGTTCATCGGCGGGGGCGCCTACGTTCTGCAGCCGCGCGCGCAGGGCCACCGGTCCGGTATGGATGCGGTGTTTCTGGCGGCAATGGTTCCGGCCGACGCAACCGGGGTCCTGTATGATCTTGGTGCGGGAAGCGGAGCCGCCGGGTTTTGTGCGGCAGCCCGCGCACCTGGCCTCAGCGTGTGCCTGGTGGAACGCGATGAAGACATGCTGGTCCTTGCAGAAAAGGGGCGTCAACTCCCTGAAAACAGAGGTTTTGCGGACCGCATTCACATCATCGCCGCTGACATTCTGATGCCGGCGCCTTCCCGCGAAAAGGCCGGACTTGCGGCCAATTCCGCCGACTGGGTGATCGCCAATCCGCCATTCTATGTTCAGGAGAAAGTCCGCAGTTCTCCGCATCCGCATCGCCGGGAGGCGCATGTGCTGGGGGAGGGCGACCTGGAAACCTGGTTCCGCCTTGCTGCCATGTTGTTGAAGCCGGGCGGGCACATGGCGCTGATTCATACCGCCAACGCGCTGATTGACGTGCTGAAATTATGTGAAGGCCGGTTCGGTGGAATTGAGATCAGACCCATCCATCCGCGGCCTGGAAAAAAAGCCAACAGGGTGGTGGTATGCGGACAAAAGGGCAGCCGCGGCGAATTGACACTGCTGCCCGATTTCATTGTTCATGATGAGACCGGCAACACGGCACAAGCCAAAGCGATCTTGCGGCAGGGAAAAGGATTTTCGGATTTGGAATGACCCCTTTAAATCCGCTTCTAAATAGACCATTTAACAACAATTGCCCCCCTTTCTCCCGGAGTTCTCCCTTGTTCACTGCCTTTAAGAACCGAATTCGCGTCTATCTTCCGGAAAAATACCGCACGCCGCCGGCTGTGGTGCCTGTGATCAGACTGAGCGGTGTGATTGCCTCAGGCAGCCATTTGCGGCCGGGCCTGAATCTGGCAGCCATTGCTCCGGCGCTGGAAAAAGCGTTTTCCTATAAGGATGCGCCGGCAGTTGCAATTATTGTCAATTCTCCAGGTGGTTCGCCAGTTCAGTCGAATCTGATTTTCCAGAGAATCCGTCAACTTGCTGATGAAAAGGAAAAAACGGTTCTGGTGTTTGTCGAGGACGTGGCAGCTTCGGGCGGCTATTTCATTGCGGTGGCGGGCGATGAAATCATTGCCGATCCATCCTCGGTGGTCGGGTCAATTGGTGTTATTTCCGCCAGTTTTGGTCTGAACAAGGCGATCAGCAAACTCGGCGTTGATCGCCGTGTCTATACTTCCGGCAAGAGCAAGTCGACACTTGACCCTTTTCTGCCGGAGAAAAAGGAAGATGTGGCCCACCTCAAACAGCTTCAGGAAGAAATTCACGAAACCTTTATCGATGTGGTAAAATCCCGTCGGGCCGATGTGCTGAAGGAAGATGACGAAACCCTGTTTAACGGACTGTTCTGGACCGGCAAGACCGCACTTTCACTGGGATTGATTGACGGCATCGGCGAACTTCGCTCGACATTGAAAGAACGCTATGGTGAAAAAACCAGGTTGAAGCTGATCGATACCAAGAAGGGGTTCGGCATGCGCAGGCTGTTCGGCGGATCAAGCCAGGATAATCTGGCGCGTCACCTCAGCGATGGTGTGATCGGTTCGCTGGAAGACCGTGCCATCTGGGCGCGCTTTGGTTTGTAGGATTTCGTCATGCTGGCAAAACTTCTGATCCTCGTTGGCATTATTGCTGCGGTCTATATTGCGGCAAAACGGCATAAGCTGTTTGCTCATCTGATGAGCCGGGTCAGCGACGACGGTCAGCCCGATGAGAATGCAAACAACACGATTGAAGAACTGGATTACGACCCGGAAACCGGCCGCTATTCGGTCCGCAAAAACAAGCGCGACCAGAACTGAACATCGCACTGCTTGACCCGTTGGCCGCGTCATGGCAACACCGCGCCACAATTGCCAACGCTTTCTTCCGGACATTCAGGTCATTCCAGGTCATTCCATGTCTCAACCAGACCAGCAATTCCCGGCAGCCGATCTGCCGCCTCATATGCGCCCGGAGCGGTCCTTTCAGGGCCTGATCCTGGCTTTACAGCGCTTCTGGGCCGATTATGGCTGTGTCGCGTTGCAGCCTTACGACATGGAGGTGGGTGCGGGCACGTTTCATCCCGCCACCACTTTGCGGGCGCTCGGACCCAGATCCTGGCGCGCGGCCTATGTCCAGCCTTCGCGTCGTCCCGGTGATGGCCGCTATGGCGAAAACCCAAACCGGCTGCAGCATTATTACCAGTTCCAGGTGCTGTTGAAACCGTCCCCGCCGGATCTTCAGGAGCTCTATCTGAAAAGTCTTGCGGCGATTGGTGTCGATGCCGCGCTGCATGATGTGCGGTTTGTCGAAGACGATTGGGAAAGCCCGACCCTGGGGGCCTGGGGACTTGGCTGGGAATGCTGGTGCGATGGGATGGAAGTCTCGCAATTCACCTATTTTCAGCAGGTCTGCGGCATTGAGTGCAGCCCGGTGGCTGGCGAACTGACTTACGGGCTGGAGCGTCTTGCCATGTATGTTCAGGGTGTCGATAACGTCTATGATCTGAATTTCAACGGCCGCGACGGCGATGAGCGCATTTCCTATGGCGATGTGTTCCTGCAGGCCGAACAGGAATATTCGCGGTATAATTTTGAACATGCCGACACCGACATGCTGTTTCAGCATTTCAGGGATGCCGAGACGGAATGTCTGGCATTGCTTGCCGCTGGTGCCCGCCAGCGCGATAAGGCCGGTGACGGCCTCCACAAAATAGTGCTGCCAGCCTATGATCAGTGCATCAAAGCCAGCCACATCTTCAACCTTCTGGATGCGCGCGGCGTCATATCGGTCACCGAGCGGCAAAGCTACATTCTGCGCGTTCGCGATCTGTCGAAGGCCTGCGGTGAAGCCTTTCTTCAGACCGAAGCGGGCGGAGCGCGAGCCGGGGAGGCTATCCATGCCTGATCTCATGCTGGAGCTGTTTTCAGAAGAAATTCCGGCGCGTATGCAACAGCGCGCCAGCGAGGATCTGCGCAAGCTGGTTACCAATGAACTTGTGGAAGCCGGGCTCACCTATGAAGGAGCCAAGGGATTTGCCACCCCGCGCCGTTTGGCGCTGACCGTTCACGGTGTCACGGCGCGTTCGCCAGACACACGTGAAGAGCGCAAGGGGCCAAAAGTCGGCGCACCGCAAAAGGCTCTGGACGGGTTCATGCGCGCTTCTGGCCTTGACTCAATCGACGCCGCCCAGGTTCAAAGAGATCCCAAAAAGGGCGAGTTTTATGTCGCTGTGATCGAGAAGCCCGGCCGCCCGGCGCAGGACATCATTGCAGCGATTATGCCGTCGATCATCCGGAATTTCCCATGGCCAAAATCCATGCGTTGGGGCGCGCGCTCCACGCAGCCGGAGGCTTTGCGCTGGGTCCGGCCACTGCGCTCCATCCTGTGTACCTTTGGCCCTGAAACCGAGGACCCGGAAATCGTTGCTTTCGAGGTTGACGGTATTGCATCCGGCGATCAAACCTTCGGCCATCGCTTCATGGCACCGCAGCCAATCCGCATCCGCCGTTTCGATGATTATACCGACAAGCTGATCGCTGCCAAAGTGGTGCTGGACAGCGCCCGGCGCGAGGAAATCATTTTTGAGGAAGCCAAGAATCTCGCCTTTTCGCAGACCCTCGATCTGGTTGACGATGCCGCCCTGCTGCATGAAGTCGCCGGACTTGTGGAATGGCCGGTTGTGCTGATGGGCACCTTTGACGAGCGGTTCCTGAACCTGCCCGATGAAGTGATCCAGCTCACCATCCGCGTCAATCAGAAATGCTTCGTGCTGCGCGACCCGAAATCCGGCGCTTTGACCAACCGTTTCATTCTGGTCTCCAATCTGATTGCCAGCGATGGTGGCAATCAGATTGTGGCCGGGAATGAAAAAGTGGTGCGGGCCCGGCTGTCCGACGCGATGTTCTTCTGGGAAACCGATTTGAAGACGCCGTTGCAGAACAGGGTCGAAAAACTCGGAAAGATCATTTTTCATGAAAAGCTGGGAACCCAGCTGCAACGGGTTGAACGGATCAAAGCCCTGGCAGCAGAGCTTGCGCCTGTTGTCGGTGCAGACCTGGCTGAAGCAATGCACGCGGCGGATTTGTGCAAGGCCGATCTCGTCACCGAGATGGTTGGCGAGTTTCCCGAACTTCAGGGATTGATGGGCCGCTATTATGCAAGCGCGCAGGGCGAAAGCGATGCTGTGGCGGCCGCCTGTGAGGATCACTACAGGCCCCAGGGCCCCGGAGATTCGGTTCCCATTGATCCTGTTTCTGTTGCAGTCGGGTTGGCCGACAAGCTGGATACGCTGTCCGGATTTTGGCTGATCGACGAAAAGCCGACGGGTTCAAAAGACCCATACGCTTTGCGCCGCGCAGCGCTTGGAGTCATCCGATTGATTCTTGAAAGCAAATTAGAAATTACTTTGTTAGACATTTTTGAAATTTCACTTGATTTGGCGCGAAAATCTCGCCACTCGACTGAACCACACCAAATGTTCCCCGTTCACCGTCGTCCAATCCCCGGCCGGGGCAGCTACGAGGTGATGGGGATAGATTTGCTGTCCTTCTTCCACGACCGGCTGAAAGTCTATCTGCGCGATCAGGGCCGCCGGCATGATTTGATTGATGCAGTGCTCGGCGAGGGTGATGACGATCTGCAGCTGGTTGCCCGCCGGGTTGAAGCGCTTGGTGCGTTTCTGGAAAGTGATGACGGTTTGGCGCTGCTGGCGGGCAGCAAGCGTGCGGCCAATATATTGCGCGCGGAAGAGAAGAAAGACGGAAAATCTTTCACAGGCGCCGTCTCCGCCAAGTTGTTGCAGATGGATGCCGAAAAGACGCTGGCAAAGGCGGTCGAGAGTGCCGTGACAGAGGCCCGCTCGGCGGTGGAGGCCCAGGATTTTGCGGCTGCGATGACCGCCTTGTCGCAATTGCGCACCCCGGTCGATGCTTTTTTTGACGAAGTTATGGTCAATGATGATGATGCAGCAATCCGCGAGAACCGCCTCAATCTCCTGAACCGAATTCGTCAGGCAACACAGACAGTTGCGGATTTTTCCAGAATCGAAGGATAAACACGTCAGCGTAGTGAATCATATATTAGCGTGCTTTTTTGTGTCACATGGATTATGGGAAAAGTGACGATCGCAAGACGGTCACATTTGAGCCATGGAATAAGTCAGATCTACTCAGGGGAATACTCATGAATAAAGCAATTGTTGGAATTCTAGGCCTCGTAGTCGGCGCTGCAGGCGGCTATTTTGTCCAGGATGCGAATGTCAAAAAAGCTGCGGATGAAATTACCGCGCTGTCTGACAAGGCATCCGGCCTGGAAACCATGGTCAGCGACACCAAAACAGCTGCAGAAGCAGACGCTGCTGCTTTGACAGAAGCGCAGGCTGCTCTGGAAGCCGCACAGGCGGAAACACAGACTGCTGTGGAAGCGGCTCAAGCTGAAGCCCAGGCTGCTGTGGAAGCAGCGCAGGCTGAAGCCGAAGCTGCCAAGGCGGCGGCTGAAGAGGCTGCCGCTGCGCTGGAAGGAGCCCAGGCCGAAACCGCCATTGCTCTGGCCGCAGCCAAGGCGGATGCCGAAGTCGCAGTGATGTCGGCAAAAGCTGAAGCAGAAGCGATGGCCGCCAAGACTGACAGCACCATGACGGCCGAGTTGAAGAACGAATTGGCTGCCTATCAGGATCAGGTTGCAGCTTTGACCTCCGATCTTGCCAGCAAGGAAGTCATGGCCGGCGATCTGACCTCCATGGTGGACGGTCTTAAATCGCAATTGGCAGCCAGCGAGCAAAAGACGACCGGTCTCAACGCAAAAATGGATGAAATGCAGTCCAGTGTAGCGGCAAAAGAAGAAATGGCGGCAAGTCTCAGCACCACCGTTGATGAGCTGAAGGCGGACGTCGCCACCAAAGATCAGACCATTTCCGAGTTGCGCGCAACGATTGAACAGTTGCAGGCTGAGAATACCGAAAGAGACGCAACTCTTGCAGAATTGGCAGCAACTGTTGAAAAGTTGAATGCTGATCTGGCAGAGGCTGCCAGCAACAATTGAACTATCTCTGAAATGTGCGGTTAGAAGCGGGCGATCCGAAGTCGGATTGCCCGTTTTTTGTTGTGCTGGTCTGCTCCGGGTCTGCCGACTGTGCCCGGTGTTGTACTGTTTTCATGCTTCTTTAAGTGAAAACCCGGCATATACCGCCGGTCAGGGAATATATCGGATGATGCATTGCAGGACTCTTTTGCTTCACAAAAGTCGTTGAAAAGCAGACTGAAATCAGTCCTTGCCCTGCTGTGGCCTGTCAAAAATCTTCCGTCAGGTGAAGACGGTTCTGGTTCCGAAGAAGGCTCTGACATGGCTTCCGCAGGGCGCGCCGGCCTGTACGCCCTGTTGATCCGTCTTGTCAATGCCGCCATTGCCTATGTCACCCAGATCATTTTTGCCCGCTTGCTGGGCGAGTTTGAATACGGGATTTTCGCCTTGGGCTGGGTCTGGATCGCAATCCTTGGCCATACAACGACCTTCGGCTTTTCGATGAGCGCCATTCGCTATCTTGCGCGCTACCGGACCACTGGGGAAATCCGGCTGGCGGCGGGGTTTTTCCGGTTTTCTCTCATCATTCCATTGCTGTTCAGCAGCCTTGCAGCAGTTCTGGGTGTCAGTCTTCTGAACTCCGGCCTGATTCCGATACCGGATTATTATCTCCTGCCACTGATGCTGGCGGCGGTCTGTGTGCCGCTGTTTGCCCTGCAGGACATGATGGAGAGTTTCGCCCGCGCCCGTCACTGGGTCCTTCTGGCGTTGATCCCGACCTATTTGCTGCGTCATGCATTGCTTGGCCTGTTTCTGGTTCTGGCGGTTGTTTCCGGCTTTGCCGCAACAGCGACCACTGCGCTGCTCGTTGCCTTTGCCGCGATTGGCCTGTCGCTGGCAATCCAGGCTGTGATCTTGACGCGGCGGCTGTCTGCCGAGCGCCGGGCTCTGCCCGCGGTCACTGTCCCGGCCTATGAGCGCTGCATATGGTTCAAGACGTCCGCGCCGTTGGCTCTGCAGGACGGTGCCTCGCTGCTGGTCTCCTATTCCGATATTCTGGTGCTCAGCTTTTTTGTTGGTCCGACCGAGATCGGCATTTATTTCGCGGCAACGCGCATTGCGCAGATTGTCGGCTTTGTCCGCTTTGCCGCTTCTGCCGGGACCGCGAATGTGTTTTCAAAACTGAATGCTGAGGGAAAGACCGACGAGTTGAAAGCCCTGTCACGTGCCACAATCCGCATTTCCTTCTGGCTGTCCGTCATTGCCTGTGCCGGTCTGGCCGTGGCCGGCCCGTTGCTGCTGAAACTGTTCGGGGCCGGCTTTACCAGCGGTTACCCGGTTCTGCTTGTGCTGATGGCAGGCTTGCTGCTTCAGGCGGCCTTTTCCTCCGCCGAGGATCTGCTCAACATGACCGGTCACCAGGGCATGACAGCGTCATCCTATTTTGGCGCGCTGTTGGTCAATCTGGTACTCAACCTGGCCCTGATTCCCTATTTCGGTCTGCTTGGCGCAGCGGTGGCGACCTCGATTTCAATCGGTTTCCGAGTGATCTATCTGGCATTCGGCGTGCGCGCCCGCCTCGGCATCTCCCTGTTTGGCGCCCAGTTCGGCCGATAATTGTCACTACAGCCTAATCTGCTGTTAGAAAAAACTGCCAGACACCGTCCGGTGAAATTCCGGCGCGGAAGAAATTGTAAGCGCCGAACACCTTCATGTCCTCGTAATCGCCAGCGGTAACAAGGGTGAACAGTTCAACCCGCTGCTCCGGGGTCAGCGTGTCCAAAGGGACATAGGCGAAATACGGCCAGACATAAATTTCAGCCTCAGTTTCCGCGTCGACCTGAGCATATCCCGCCTCCATGATTTCCAGCAGGATGGCCAGGATTTCCTGCCCCTCTTCATCACCAGACAATTCTCGAAGATGCCCGACCGGATCGTCAATCTCGTCAAAGGCGACGACCGGCGGCCGGCCATTTGCCGAAATGATTGTGTTGAGCGCGGCCAGATTGCCCGACCGGGCTGCAGCGATAAGAGCTGCCCGGGTTTTCTGCACAGCCTGAGGCAGCAGACTGATATCATAGGAAATGCGCGGGGCTTTCCCCGATTGCCCGTTCTGGCCGGTGGCTGCGCCGGGAATGGATCCCGCGTCACCGGCTGCCGGAATAGTTTGCGGTTTCAGGGAAAACGTTTCGGTTTCAACCGTTCGGGCGGCATGAATGACTGGAATTGGCAGGCCGAAGGAGAAGCCCAGGGCGCAAGCCAGCAGATTCCGGACCAGCCGGACAGGGAGAAAATTTATGATCATGCGTGACAGCTAAAGGTCACATGGCGTGATCTGTCAAATGTTTCGACGCAGCGCCGATTTGATTTAGTTCAGAATTCGGTAAGGTGTGAATTCGCCACTTTGAATGCGCTCCGGCAGTTTTGCGCAATAATCTGCGGCAGCCTCTTCACTGCTTTGCAGAATAATCTGCGACAATGCGGCAAACAGGGAGGTTTCGATCAGGATGCCCTGCTCGACACCTTGTTCCAGTGCCTCTTCCCAGGCCGCCTGAAGTGAGCTCAATGCAGTCTGCTGGCGGTCCGCCAGTCCGAAATCATCGTCGAAATCTTCTTCGTCTTGCCACAGATCCTGCATCGCCATCCTCACTATCCGGAAACATTGTCGAGAATTTATCACAAAGCTGAAGCAATTGGCGGAGTTAACGGCTTTATAGTCAACAAATACTGAAATCGTGTGACCAGCTTAATCGACGTGGGCCGGTGCTGGTTCAGGCGCCGCTGCTGGTTCAGGTGCCGCTGCTGGTTCAGGCGCCGCTACAGGTTCATTGATATCAGCTGCAGCTTCCGGCGCGATGCTTTGAGCCGGGCGGTAGGTCGTCGCCATAAGCCGTGTCAGTTCAATGGCTTCGCTCTCGTAGCGCTGGGTGATCAACTCGGCAGCCGGCGTGCATGTGCGGTAAAGCTGCTCCAGCAAAGCAAAAGCCTTGTTGTAACTGGCCATCATCCGGGCACGCCGCGCAGGCACGGGTTCTTCCGCATCCAGAAGACCGGCCATCTGCGCCTTCCAGACGCCACGCGGCTGCCGCTTGCACAGCGGATGCAGGAATTCCAGCGACCCGATTATGCTGACGAGCCGCAGAAGGTCAGTTTCGTAAGGTGGCTGACCATCGCCCGGCCGCGCTGCCTGCCCATGTGCTGACATCATCAGCACAGGCAGCAGGCAAACGGCAAAAAAAGACACGGCGCGAATACGTTTGGAGATCATAAACGCACCGTGCCGCGAAGGCTTTCAAAATTCAAGAATCTTCTTGCTCTTGTTACCCCTATTTTTGAAGTATTTCCGCTCCGGGATGAAATGCCAGATAGGCAAAGGCGAAGGTCACGTCATAGACCACCTCATTGCCGCGGCTGCCATCGGCCTTGATTTCATAGGCCATGACGTTGCCCACATCGCGGCCTTCAGAAATCCGGTCTGTATCCAGCGCGGAATTCTGGCCGCCTTCCCAGGTCAGTTCCACATTGCCAAGCCTGACGGAAGATTGTTCCCGCAAATGGGTCAGTGTGGTTGCCTTCGGCGCGCCGTCCTGTTTCACCACCACAACACGCAGCATCGGATCTATATCGCTTGGCAGATCGCCGCGAAACAACGGGTAGGGCGTGTTGCGGCTGTCATAGCTGACATAAGGGTTGGAGCCATATCTGCGCATTTTCGGATTGTTCGGAACCAGCACCTTGCCATCAGGATTGGCATTCACGAAACGCTCAAAACTTTCGACCCGGCTCGGGATCATTCGCAGATCGGTGCCAAGCAGCTTGCCGACAATCGCGGTTCCGGTAAATTGCTGCCACCAGGATTCAGTCTGGCGGTCATACATGACCAGATCGGAATTTCTGAGTTTTCCCGTGGTTCCGAATTCCAGCATCACCCCGTCGGTGGTGCGGTCAAACACCAGCGCCGAGTTGCACAGCGGGCAATAGGTGACAGCCACGGGCGTACCGCCAACAATATCATTGACGATTTCATGCCACGTCATCACCTGCAGTGGATAGGCGCGGATGTCGCCATTTATTTCAACTCTGATGACCGGTTCCAAGGCCCCAAGATTGGTAATATCCTTGGCCGCAACGAATTTCGGATCGTCAATCGATGGAATGCCGTCACGCGGCGGGCCACCGGACAATATCTCGTCGAATGTGATGCTGCTCTGCGAAAAATCCGTTTTCCAGCCCTCGGATCGCCACTGATCCGGATTGGCCAGCGCCTGGCTGGCAAATAGCGCCAGAAGCGGACCGATGGTCAGTAAAAGCCAGAGCCGGGATGCGCTGATGGTTGCAGGCTCATCCGGCGCGATCACAGCAGCAGATGTCGAAGCAAGCGTCAGATTCAGCATGACTGTCCTCCCTAAAATTCTCCCGAGGATTTTGGTAAATCCGTGTTTGTGTCAAATTGCCACAGTTCCCCGAAATCACAAATCAATCCTGTTCACAGACGTGTGAGTGGCTGCAATGTCAGGTGGCAGAAGTGCGGCCGGCTCTGCTGCGCTGAAGGATTTCGGCCAAACCTGGAACTGTGGGGAGGCTTGCTACCTCGTCAGGGCTGTACCAACGCGCTTCGCATGCGTCGTCGCCGGCCCGAAGTGTTCCTGTTGGATTTGTTGCGCTGATGCAATGCAGTTCATAATGAAATCCGGCACCGACGATCTGTTTGCTGTGAAAGATGCCTTGCAGGTCCGCACCCAAATTGGTTTCCTCGTGCAGTTCGCGCTTTGCCGCTTCCAAAAGGGCCTCTTCCGGATCAACCTTGCCGCCCGGCAAAGCCCACAGATCCTTGTTCGGCTCCCGGCCCCTGCGCACAAGCAGCACCATACCGTTATGCCAGACAGCGACACAGACTGCCGGCACGGGATGATTTTTATCAGTTCGGATCATTGATCAGCATTCATTGTCACGGTTTTTGCCGGAATTGAGGGCAGGGAATGGATGCAGTAAATCGCATCAACACCATGATTTCCAGATTGAATCACTGTATAGCTGGCAGCACTGTCGTTTCAGATCAGTCTGCATCAGGAGGTTCATAGTCAGGTGTGCGGACGCTTTACACTCACCCACCCCAATGAGGCTGTGGCCGCTCTGTTCGCCTGTCATTCAGAAGACAGCGTCGCGGAAGACTTTCCGCCGCGATACAATATCGCGCCAACCCAGCCCATCACGACGATCCGCCAGGAACAGGCACGGCGGGTTCTGCGTCTGGTACGCTGGGGTCTGGTACCTGAATGGGTCAAAGAGCCGCAGAAATTTACCCTGCTGATCAATGCCAGAGTGGAAACCGTTCTGGAAAAGCCCAGTTTCAGGGGCGCAATGCGGCATCATCGCTGCCTCGTCCCCGCGTCAGGCTACTTTGAATGGCGCCGCGATGGCGAGCGCAAACAGCCCTTTTATATCCGGCCCAGAGATCGCGCCGTGTTCGCCATGGCCGGCCTTTGGGCGGAGTGGTCCGGCCCCGACGGCAATCTGATCGATTCCGGGGCGTTGCTGACTCAGGCTGCAAATCAGACCCTTTCGAAAATTCATCACAGAATGCCGGTTGTGCTGCCGGCAGAGCATTTTGACGAATGGCTCGACGTCATGCATGTGGATGCCAAACAGGCCCACCGGTTGTTGCAACCCGTATCGGAGGAGTTCTTCGAAGCCGTGCCGGTCAGCACCCGCGTCAATTCTATGCGCAATGATGATTCTGCGCTGTTGACTGAGATCATCATTGAAAACCCGGAAAAGCCTGAACCGGCCGCACCAGACTCGCAAATGAATTTGTTTTAAAGGGCAGAGCAGGGCCGCGTCCTTCGCCATCCGGCGAATCCAGGAGGTTGTGCCGGACGCTTTACCTGTGCTCTAACCGGGACGGATTCAATCGTATCAGACAGGTAGCGTATTGGATCTGCGCATACAGCCAATCCAGATGCGATGATCGTCTGGTTGCCTGCAATAGCCAACTCGTTATGCAGGATGCAAGCTCAAGGAAGTTCTCTTTGCTCAAACATAAAACCTACAATCGGATCGCCCGGCTTTATGATATCCTGGATCTTCCATTTGAACATGGCCGCTACAAACCCTTGCGCAGAGTATTGTTTGATGGTGTGAATGGCGCCTTGCTTGATGCAGGCGTTGGCACAGGGCGGAATTTCCCTTTTTACCCAACCGGTTCAAGGGTTGTGGGAATTGATCTCAGTTCGGCCATGCTGGCGCGCGCCAGGCAGCGCAGGGATAAGCTCGGCACGCCCGTTGATTTGCATGAAATGAATGTGATGGAAATGGATTTCGCCGATGACAGTTTCGACGCTGTCGTCTCGACCTTTCTTTTTTGCGTTCTGGACGCCAGGCACCAACTGCCCGCACTCAAAGAACTGAACCGGGTTTGCAGACCGGGCGGCACAATCCACATTCTGGAATATGCGTTGTCAGAAAATCCTATGCGTCGTTTCATCATGAAGCTTTGGGCACCCTGGGTGCGTTTCGCATATGGCGCTGATTTCAATCGCAACACGGAACAGTATCTGGAGGCCGCAGGGTTGGAGCTGGTTGAAAAGAAGTTCCTTTATAAGGATATCATCAAGCTTTTAACGGTTCGGCCGAAAACCAGCTGATACGGCATCAAAGCCCGCCAGGCCCTCACAACTCTGGCGGCAACAGGGCCCCGGGATTGAATAGGCCATCCGGATCGAGGCACTGTTTGACCTTCCGCATCATGTCCAGTTCAACGTCCGATTTGATCTGTGGCATCAGTTTGGCTTTCAACCGGCCGATGCCGTGCTCGGCAGATACCGAGCCGTCATAGTTGGCGACAATGTCGTGCACCACGGTGTTGACCCGGTCCCATTCGGCCAGAAACGCTTGCTTATCGCCGCCAATCGGCTGGCTGACATTAAAATGGATATTACCATCACCAAGATGCCCGAAAGCGACCGGCCGGCAGTTCGGAATAATTGCCTCCACCGCCGCGCTGGCCTCAACAATGAAATCCGGCATTCTCGACACCGGCACCGAGACATCATGTTTGATCGATCCGCCCTCATGTTTCTGCACTTCCGACAGACCATGGCGCATACGCCAGAACTCGGCCTGCTGGGTCGACGAGGTGGCCAGGACAGCGTCGGCAACATGGCCCTTGTCGGACGCCGCCTGAAAGGCTTCGAGCATCAGTGCTTCGGCTTCTTCTTCGGAGCGTCCGCTGGAAATTTCAACCAGCGCGTACCACGGGTAGGAGCCCGGCAACGGGTCGCGTGCCCCTTCAAGATGCCGGATTGTAAATTCAATGCCGATGCGCGGCATCAGCTCAAAGCCGGTGAGATTGGAGCCGGCCAGGCCCTGGGCGATATTCAAGGTAGCCAGCGCTGCATGGGGCGAGGCGAAGCCCATAAAGGCAACCTGCCGCCCCCTTGGCTTGGGAAAAAGTTTCAGCACGGCAGCGGTGACAAAGCCCAAAGTCCCTTCGCCGCCGATGAATAATTGTTTCAGGTCGTAACCTGTGTTGTTCTTGTGCAGCGCGCGCAGACCGTTCCAGATTCGCCCATCGGCCAGTACAACTTCCAGTCCAAGCACCAGATTGCGCGTGTTGCCATAGGCCAGCACGCCGGTTCCGCCCGCATTGGTGGAGATGTTTCCGCCGATTTGGCAGGACCCCTGAGCCCCCAGTGCCAGCGGAAAAAACCGCTCTGCCGCATCGGCGGCCTGTTGGATTCGCTCCAGCACGACACCGGCTTCCACCGTGATGGAATTGCCGTCCGAATCCAGCTTGCGAATGGCGCTTAACCGTTCTGCGGAAAGGATTATATGCGCCTTGGGATCATCCGGTATCTGACCGCCGACCAGCCCTGTATTGCCGCCCTGCGGAACGATCTTCAGCCGGTGTCGGGCGGCCAGGCGGACAGCGTCTGAAACCGCCTGTGTGCTGGACGGTCTCAGCACAGCAAGTGCCTGGCCGTGAAACAGGCCGCGCCATTCGCTCAGATAGGGCGCCATCGCTTCGGCGCTGCTGAGAACCGCGCCCGCGCCAAGTGCGTTTTCAAATTCCTCTAGCATAGCTGCGTTTCACCGGGTCTGTCTGATTGTTGCAATTGCTTGATGCGGCAAAGCGGCTGTGGCATAAGCCGCTTCGATCCAGGGTCTGGACTCAGACCATAAACTTCACAGACATTGCCTCACCCGACGGCTTGCTTGCAAGACTATTCAAGGACGTTTTTCATGGCTGACCAACCCGCCACTTTCTCCGGTAATATCATGAAGGGCAAGAAGGGCCTGATCATGGGGCTTGCCAATAATCGCTCGATTGCCTGGGGCATTGCCAAAGCCTGTCACGAGCAGGGTGCAGATCTGGCATTCACCTATCAGGGCGATGCGTTGAAAAAGCGGGTAGAACCACTGGTTGCGGAATTGGGTGGCCATGTGGCCGGCCATTGTGATGTTACGGATACGGCGTCGATGGATGCTGTTTTTGCCGATCTGGAACAGCATTGGGGGAAGCTCGACTTCGTCGTCCACGCCATTGCTTTTTCCGACAAGGGCGAACTGACCGGCCGTTATGTCGATACCACCGAGGCAAATTTTCAAAGAACAATGCAGATATCGGTTTACTCGCTGACAGCCGTAGCCCAGCGCGCTGAAAAACTGATGAGCGATGGTGGCTCGATCCTCACCCTGACTTATTATGGTGCGGAAAAGGTAATGCCGCACTACAACGTCATGGGCGTTGCCAAAGCCGGGCTGGAAGCATCTGTGCGCTACCTGGCAGTAGATCTTGGTCCGAAGAAAATTCGCGTCAATGCCCTGTCAGCCGGGCCCATAAAAACACTGGCGGCCTCCGGCATCGGTGATTTCCGCTATATTCTGGAATGGAACGAAAACAACTCACCTCTGCGCCAGACCGTGACCACCGATCAGGTCGGACGCTCGGCCTTTTATCTGTTGTCAGATCTGAGCAGCGGCGTCACCGGCGAGGTTCATCATGTGGATTCCGGATATCATGTGGTCGGCATGAAGGCGGTTGATGCGCCTGATATCGTCGTCGACAGAAAGTAGAGTTGCAGTGAAACACGTGATTTACTTCGTCCGCCACGGCGAGACGGACTGGAATCGTCTGGGCAAGCTGCAAGGCCAGCAGGACATCCCTTTGAATGCTCTGGGCCGGGATCAGGCGCGCCGCAACGGCCGCGCGTTGAAGGAACATCTGCCCTCTCTGGACCTGCCATTTCTGGCCAGCCCGATGAAGCGCACCAGCGAAACCATGGAACTTGTGCGCGGCGAACTTGGTCTGCCGGTTTCGGACTATGCGACAGACGAGCGGCTGAAAGAAATCCGCTTTGGTAAATTTGAAGGCTTTACTGCTGAGCAGATTGAACAGCAGCAGCCGGAAATGGCTGCCAAACGTCAACAAGACAAGTTTCACTTCACACCGCCTGACGGCGAGAGCTATGCCATGCTGATGCAGCGGGTCCGCGCTGTAGTCGAGGCAATCGACAGCGATATGGTGATCATATCTCATGGCGGCGTCAGCCGGGTCTTTCGCGGCATTCTGCAAAATCTGCCGGAAGCCGATATCATCGCGCTACCGACACCGCAGGATCAGGTCATGCAATTTATCGACGGGCGTGTCGTGTTGTTGTAAGGGCGCTGTGTCGTTTGACGAAATGCCTGCACTCACATAAACACCGAACATCATAAATTTGCGGCGTCATTCCATGTCTCACAACAGTTTCGGCCATCTGTTCCGCGTTACCACCTGGGGCGAAAGCCACGGCCCGGCACTGGGTTGTGTGGTCGATGGCTGTCCGCCCCGTCTCGCCATATCGGAAGAGATGATCCAGCAATGGATGGAAAAGCGCCGCCCTGGCCAGTCGCGCTTCACCACCCAGCGCAAGGAGCCAGATCTGGTGCGCATTCTCTCCGGTGTTTTCCCCGATGAGGATACCGGCACATTGCTGACCACAGGCACGCCGATTTCGCTGATGATCGAGAATGTCGATCAGCGCTCCAAGGATTATTCGGAAATCAAGGAACGCTACCGGCCGGGCCATGCCGATTTTACCTATGACGCCAAATACGGCATTCGCGATTATCGCGGCGGTGGCCGCTCCTCCGCGCGCGAGACTGCGGCGCGGGTGGCTGCCGGTGCGATTGCCCGCCAGGTGATCAGTCCGATGCGAGTGCGCGGCGCTCTGGTCCAGATCGGGGATATTGCGGTCGACCGCAACCGCTGGGACTGGGATGAAATCGACAATAACCCGTTTTTCTGCCCCGATCCGGTGATCGCCAAAGAGTGGGAAACCTATCTCGATGGCATCCGCAAGGCCGGGTCCAGTATCGGCGCAATCATTGAAGTGGTTGCCGATGCAGTCCCGGCCGGTCTTGGCGCGCCCGTCTATGGCAAACTTGATCAGGATATTGCCTCTGCGCTGATGTCCATCAATGCGGTCAAGGGCGTGGAGATCGGCAATGGGTTTGAGGCTGCGCGTTTGAGCGGCGAGGACAATGCCGATGAGATGCGCATGGGCGCCGATGGCAAGCCGGTGTTTCTGTCAAACAAATCCGGCGGGATTCTGGGCGGCATTTCATCGGGAGAGCCGGTCGTCGCCCGTTTCGCCATGAAACCAACTTCGTCAATCCTGACAACCCGCAAAAGCGTCACCCGCAGCGGCGAGGACGTGGATGTGCGCACCAAGGGGCGTCACGACCCTTGCGTCGGCATCCGCGCGGTGCCCATCGGAGAGGCGATGATGGCTTGCGTTCTGGCGGATCACTTGCTCCGCCACCGTGGCCAGAACGGATAGATTTATGAGCGAAGACAATTTGCGTGTGCGCCAGGCGATCGAGGCCTTCAAAGCCGGTGAAATGATCGTCGTCACCGACGATGATGATCGCGAGAATGAGGGCGATCTGATTGTTGCAGCGGTGCATTGCACGCCGGAACATATGGGCTTCATGGTGCGCCATACCAGCGGCATTGTCTGTGCACCGCTCAGCCGCCAGGAAGCGGCGCGTCTGCATTTGCAGCCCATGGTGGCGCATAATGATGCGCCCCACAGCACCGCATTCACGGTGTCGGTGGATTATCGCCACGACACCACAACAGGGATTTCCGCCGCGGAAAGATGCTCAACCGTTCGTGCATTGGCCAATCCCAATGCCGGCGCGTCGGATTTCGTACGTCCCGGACATATCTTTCCGCTGGTCGCCAAGGAGGGCGGCGTGCTGACGCGGTCCGGCCACACTGAAGCGGCGGTGGATCTGTGTCAGTTGGCGGAACTGCCGCCAGTTGGCGTCATTTCCGAACTCGTCAATGATGATGGGTCCGTCAAGCGCGGGCCGGACGTTGCCAAATTTGCCGCAGAGCACGGCCTGAAGTCGATTTCGGTCGCCGAACTGATCGCTTACCGGCAGCGCCGGGAAAAGCTGGTTGAACGGGTCGGCGAGCGCCGTATTCAGACACGCTTTGGCGAAGCGCGCGCAATTTCCTACCGCACGCCGTTTGACCCGATGCAGCATCTGGCGCTGGTGTTCGGCAACATTCATGATGGCCGCCCTGTGCCGGTGCGGCTGCATTTGGAGGATGTTCTGGGCGATGTGTTCGGCACCAATCAGGCCTTGCAGAGCGGCATTGCATCGATTGCCGAAGGGGGCAGGGGCGTTATCGTCTATCTGCGCGAAGGCGCTGCCGGCGTAACCCCGGATTCAGAGCGCGAACCGCGTGGACCGACGCAGTCTGACGATAAGGCCGAAAGCCACGCGTCAACAAAAATCCGAGAGGACAGTTGGCGCGAAATCGGGCTCGGGGCTCAAATTCTGCGCGATCTGGATGTCTCCGACATCCGCCTGCTGGCCTCGCGCAAACGCCATTATGTCGGCCTCAGCGGATTCGGTATCACAATATCAGAGACTGACATCCTGGACGTTTGAGACCAGTGCCGGGCGCACCAGCACAAACCGCGTCAGCAAAAAGGCAATGATCGCGCAGATGGCGATGGCAATCACCATTGGTGTTGCGGTGCCATCGAAAAACGGTCCGGCGGCGACCACCGCAAGCCCGCCCGCCACCATCTGCAGCGTGCCGCCAAGCGAGGATGCCAGTCCGGCAATCTCGCCATGCTCTTCCAGCGCCAACACCATGGTTGTCGGGATCACCAGCCCGAGACAGGCATTGGCCAGAAACAGGAAGGCAACAATCACCGGCAGGGTCCCGTAACCAGCCAGCGTCAGCCCCACCAGCAACAGCGAGAACACCATGAAACCGGCGACGGCAGCAGAGATGGTGCGCACCATGCCGAACCGCTCGGCAAACGGTGCCGCCAGTTGCGAGGCGGCAAAAAACCCGATGGCGTTGATTGCAAAGGCAATGCTGAAACCGGTCGGGCTAAGGCCGAACTGGCCGGTATAGACAAACGATGCACTGGCGATAAAAACGAAGAAGCTGGCCAGGCCGAACGCGCCGATAAACGTCAAACCCATAAAACCGCGGTCACGCAGCAACAGCGCTGTGCCGGATGCAAGGTTGCGGACATTCACCGCCACTCTTTTTTCCACCGCAAGGGTTTCCGGCAGCAGAAAGCCGGTCATCAGCAGGCTGAGAACGGCGGCAACTCCCAGAACAGCAAAGATGGCGCGCCAGTTGCCGATGTGAATCACACCACTGCCGGCCAGCGGTGCCAGCATCGGCGAGATGCTGATCACCAGCATGATCAGCGCCATCAGACGGGTTGCTTCCGCACCGGTATGCATGTCGCGGATAATGGCCCGTGGCACCACCATCAGCACCGCAGCGCCCAGGCCCTGGACAAAGCGAGCCGCCACCAGAGCGCCAATGGAGGGCGCAAAGGTGCAGCCGATCGAGCCGAGGATGAAAACCGCCAGGCCGATATAGAGCGGCGGCTTGCGGCCAACCTGATCCGCCAGAGGCCCATAGATCAGCTGGGCCAGGCCAAATGCGATGAAATAGGCCGTGAGCGTCATCTGCGCTGCGGCAATCGGGCTGCCAAGATCTTCGGCAACATTCGGCAAGGCAGGCAGATACATGTCGATGGCAAACGGACCGACCGCCGACAACAGGCCGAGAATTGCTGCTGAACGAAAGAGCCCGTGGGACATGATTCTTGCCTTTTCTTAAACCGGAAACAAAACGACGCGCCCGAAAGCGCGCCGTCCCTTAGCGGTTTAAAAGTCGCCTGTCACATCAATAATAGTGACTCATCAGCACTCCCGATTAATCAACTCTTCTCATCGCGCGCCGCCTCAATGCTGTCACGCAATTCCTGCTCGCCCACTGCGCCGAACAGGACTTTGCTGCCGACCACATAGGAGGGGGTTCCCGTCAGTCCCAGTCCATCTGCAAGCATATAGACCTCCTGGATGGTCTGAGCTGCCAGATCGGATTTGGTCGCTGCTTCCAGTTCATCAGGATCAATCCCCAGGCTTGTGGCAACCTTGATCGCTTTCGCCGCATTGGCCTGACCTGGCCCAAGCAGGACCTGAAGGTGGAACTCGGGAAACTTTTCGGGTGCCAACTCGTTGACGGCTATGCTGATGCGGGCAGCTTCAACCGAGCCCTGCCCGAGCACAGGAAATTCTTTCAGAACGAAGCGCAAGCCAGGGTCTGAATCCATCAGGGCCAGCATGTCCTTGTGGGCGCGTTTGCAAAAACCGCAATTATAATCGAAGAACTCAACCATCGTCACGTCGCCATCAGGATTGCCCATCACCACCTGATAGGGAGAATCGAAAATCTGGTCCTGCAGATTGGTCACAGCATCAAGCCGGGCGGTTTCCTCCGCCAGTTTCTGGCGCGTGCCCAGCGCATCCAGTGCTTCCGTGATCACTTCAGGATTTTCCAGCAGATATTCGCGGACGATGGTGCGGATTTCTTCCTTTTCCGCTTCCGGAAAAGTCTGGGCTGAGGCCGGCGTCATCAGCGGCACAAGTAGCAAAGCCGGCATGAATTTTCGGGCCAGATGGGAGAATGTCGGTTTCAGAGGCATGGTGCGGTCCTAATACGATGGATATGGATTGAGTGTAGCGATTTTCTCTCAGCTCTGCCAGTCCGAATGAGAAGCCGCCAGAACCGCTGACGGTTGACCATTCAGGGCCGCTGCTGCATCGCGACCGGCACACAGTCGCGCTTTTTGCGCTGCCAAGGATGCAGCCGCAGACAGCTTGAGGGCCAGCATAAGTTTCTCGGGCCAAAAAATCTGTCGCTGGAGTGCCGCCATACCTCAAAGTCCCGCCCGTTTGAATGGGGTCGAAACTAGATTTTGAGGCAGAAGAGGTCAATTTAAGCTTTTGTCATAAACGCTCCTGCATCGGGGAAAGTCTGATCGCCCGAGGCGATTTCCCGGTCGATCAGTTTGATCAACAATGCTATCGTGCAGTTGTGTTTAAACACCCTCGACCAGCATCAGATCGGTTTCTGCGGCAAGTTCCCTGACCTTTCGGGCGGCAGTATAGGCATCGGAGTGATAAAACCGCTGCGCCGTTTCCATGTCAGTAAACTCAATGATGATCGTCAGCCCTCTCAGTTCGCCTTCTTGATGTTCAGGTGAGGGATTTCGAACCAGAACCCTGCCGCCATATTCAGCGATCGCAGGGCCTGACATGGCTTTGAATTCCTCGAACTTCTGTTTGTCGTGAATGCGAATATGAGCTACCAGATATGCTTTAGCCAAAATTTTGCGCCTTTTTTCACTTCGATAGGATATCCTATCGGAAGCAGCCATTCAGAAAAATATCAGCGGCACCGCAAGCATCGACCAGCCCGGGATCTGCAAGGCCAGCGCTTTCCTCAGGCTTCGCGTTTGGGAACCGAAAGCCGATACGCCATGCTGGTCGGCGTGAACTCGCGCACCGCTTCACCGTCCAGTTGGCTAGGCAGAATACGTGTCAATATCATAGACCCGAAGCCCAGAGATTGCGGTTCCTGCAGGTCTGACAGGCCGCTTTCCTGCCATTCAAATTCGAACCCGTCTGTTTCACCCAGCTTCCACGTTACTGCCAACTGACCATCTGCCTGCTTCAGCGCGCCATATTTGCCCGCATTGGTCGCCAGTTCGTGCAACGCCATCGAGATCGCCTGCGCTTCCTTTGCCGACAGTCTCAGGTTCGGTCCATCAAGCTTGATCTTTGCGCCATGGGCCTCGGAATAGACTTCCAATTGCTGACCGGCCAGTTGGCGGAACGTCATGCCGTCCCAATTGCCACCGGTTAACGCGGCATGAGTTTTTGCCAGAGACAGAATTCGGGGCTGATATTTGTTGAGGAAATCCTCCACATCAACCGCGGTACTCGCAGTCTGCCGCGCGAGTGTCAGAACCAGACTGAGCAGGTTTCCGACGCGATGCTGCAATTCACCGGCAATTGCATTTTTCATTTCTCGCATCAGAACTTCGGAGGTCACATCCTGCACCCGCAGCCCGACGAGAGGAGCGCCGCCGTCACCTACCTCAATCGGGGTGGCATGAACTGTCCACCAGATTTCTCTCATTCCACCGCCATCTTCTTCAGGAATGGCGATTGCATATGGAATTTCCCGCAGCGCCCCGACTGAACCCTGTAACGCCTTCATGAAAATTGCGGTGAGTGGCTCCTGTCGTTCCTCATCCTCCGGAAATGCGTCCCAGATATATTGACCAATCAGGTCTTCCCTGGTTCGTCTCAGGGTTGAAAAGTAGGTCGCATTAGCCTCTACAAAACAGAGCTTGTGATCCAGCACTGCAAACGGCACGGAGACAGATTCGAATAAAGTCTGGTAGTCGAGTTTCATAGCAAATACTTCACCAAGCCAGTTGCGATCACAGGTCGCACAATAATATTAAAATAATGCGGGGAAATGATCATGGTTTATTCGCAAGAGCAAGCCTGAGCTAACTATTTTACCAAATTTTTCCATCGCTGAGGATCACCCGCTGCATCGGGATGTCCCATGGC